>Ga0056115_1001842_pt1 | contig 10477 bp, 8 predicted proteins | sample WorMetOlspDAHAB1_FD_77007 | JGI IMG/M metagenome (GOLD analysis project Ga0056115, IMG submission 77007) | Marine gutless worms symbiont microbial communities from Max Planck institute for Marine Microbiology, Germany - Olavius sp. DAHAB.1 ... | reverse complement strand
ACGGGACGATTTTAATGGCAACGCCGCCATATTTAATGTTTACAAATGACGTCACAGTGACGTCATCGTAATAAAACTCACAGCTGGTACTCGGAATTAAATTCCCTACAAAATGTATATTTCAGATTTTTTATATTGGGAAAACTAACAGAATGACACCATTTGGTAACTTATTTATGGAACGACCCTCGTACTTTAATCATTCTATCCTGCAGTCTCTTGTGCCTGCAGAAAAAACTCTTGTCATACTGGATACTTAATTATTCTTTTTACTTACTTATTTACTAACATACAGTGGAACCAGTTTCAGGGTCAATGCCAGTTACCTAGTACAACATATTCCTGCCTTTTCTGAAAATTTTTTTTAAACATTGAGTAAAGGAAACATATTAATATAATCACAATAATAACTGCTCGGAAGATACAAATTATTCCAACAAGACAAACATCACAACTCTTCCCGGACTCTGAACTCCCAGCCCTTTCCAGAAAAGTGGCAACCATGCAATAGGGCTGACGACTGTTGCCAAATATATTCCAATGCAGAACTCCGAACTGTTTCAAAGCAGGAAACGCGTAGCAGTGCATGAAATAAAAAGCCGAACAACGACGAACCGCTGTTGAGGTTGAAGAGAAAACTGCACATGTATCGGTCGTACACTTTTCCTCGTCTGTCTGCTTCGTCCTGAGTAATCACCTGCAAGTAATATCAAAGTTCAGCACAGTCGCCAGTATGCATGGCTACGGCTTTTGTACCAGTCACACTTTGTAAAATGAAACAAAATTGTATAGCGAGTGAGTGAGCAGAGTTTAACGCCCCACCCGACACAATATAAGTCATTTTGGAGGCAGACACACTCTGGGAGTCTTGTACATCTCCTATTCAGTAGTGGATGACCAGTGACATAAATAACCCCCTCGTCTGGCATTGCTTTTTGTTCTCAATGGCCCAAAAAGGGATGGAGGCAGCTACTAACCCACAGTAAAGGGGAGGCAGCTAAAAACTTAAAAAAGGGGCTCATTTAAGTTCGTTACACCAGCGCCAAAATCATGTACAAATATGATAACAAACAAGTCTGGTAAAAAGCAATGCAAGCTGCCTAATACACAAACATAACAACCGTATGTGTTACAGCCAGCCATTTTTCCAGGACAATCCGTATGAATCACTATGGCAAAATAGAGTTGCCATGGTTTATAGAACCATAAATGGGGTGCTCATCTCCCTGCTATTGGCCTGGAGCTGCCAAAGAAACGAATTATTTTCTTTCACAAGCACACGGATCAGATCAACTACAATCGCGGGAAGTCACTGACTTATTACAGTATACTTATTATAGCTCCATGGAATCTGTGACACATGGCCAGACCTTTCAAACCGTAAAGCACAATTACCCATTGGCCAGTACTACACCACTGGTTGGTGACAAAGAGGTACACATGCGATCAGGGCCTTACTCGACAGCACAGTGGGCGTGTCTCACCCACTGTCAATCACAAAACAAATGCGCTAACACACGCCATCGACAAAACAGTACCACATTAACTCCGAGTTCTGATAAAGCAGGGGAGGCAACATTAGCATTGGAAGTGTCAATCCCACTATACATATATGACAACACTGCTCTCCATGCACGTATTTTACAAAATAATAATACTAAATTAGCTCTAGTCGCACAACTCGCCTCGCCGCAGTACTCCGATATGAAGTCGTTCTTTTCACACGACTGCTTCAGGAAAATGCCCCAGCCGGCCACATCCGACGGAGCCATCAGCAGATGCTGGTTTAACCAAACAAGAACAGTTTATCGTTCACATTTACGTCACCAAAATTCGGCGCAATAAGAATACGTTTTGCCACCCTGTTTCGAGGGCAATGCCATGCATGAACAAGGCCACTCGTTTCGTGGCCGAGTATCTTAGGAGAAAACCGAACCGGAATAAGTTACATTCAACTGAGGTGTACAGCATTTTGCATTTTCCTCATCCGTTCATTCTGTCAGCATTAATGAAGAGACAGGCTGATGCAAAAACAATTTAGCAATAAAGAGCAGCAAAACCACGTTTCATTGCATTGGGACTGGCCTAAATTATAACCAGAGTTAAGGTTAGTATGGTTAAAAATAGGGTTACTATTAGTTCTGGCTCACAACTTGCCAGGTCTAGGCCGGGCCGGATTTTAGACACAACCATTGCATTCTGGCATGATTACTCATTGACAGGACCTTACAACTGGTATTAATATTAGGCACTGAATATTCGCTTCGAAGTGGTCCGAATAGTGTATTCGTATTCGGACAAATAGTGTCATCAGAACGAATACGAATAGTTAGTCTGTACATGTATACTGCAGCTAGTGACGTCTACGGCCGACTTCACCCAGTCAGTCCCAGCTGCTCTCACTCAGACCGCCTGATTATGGGAGACAAATGAAGGGGAGAGGGTCATGGCTAGACAGCATGCAGACACGGCCGTAATTAGCGACGGACATAAGGAGGTGGTAAATATCAGAACAGTAGGTGCACCGTGCAGCGTCAAAATGCTCAGCCTGCAACGCTATTTGTATTCGTATTCTTATTCGGCCAAATAGTCTAAAACCACTATTCGGTACACCCATAATTAATATGACATAAATAATCAAGCAACAAAGTCGTAAAATATTTCATAAAACACAAACGGAATGGTCACATTTACCTTTTTAAGACCTCGTTGAACGGCCACGTTTTTGCACGAAATTTTGCTGCTGTTGTCAAACTGATCTGTTAACAGAACACAGACTATAAATGCGAAATTGGCTTGAAAACTCAAGTCAAAACTCCATTTCGATGCCCTCTCATAACAGACAATTTCGATATTTATTCTTATGTGAAAATCACAGATCAGCTTATATATCCTTTTATTTATCATGTGTAAGATACTGTATGTTGCAGATTGATTGATTGGAGCTTAACGGCACTTTCAGCACAGTAAGGCTATATGTGCCTTTAGAAGTTATAGTTTGCATTTTGGAAAATAGAAACGCCCTGGGAGTCTTGTACATTTCCTGTATGTTGCAGATATTTGACGTTGTTGTTATTGTTGTCCGTTCATTATTTATATTTAATATTAAAACTTATACACGAGGCACATATATGGCAAAAAAATTTCAGTTTACCATAACCAAACCAGTCTTCAACATCTTTTGCGATATAAACTAAACATAGTATACGTTACATGCAATAAATTGGAGGATATATTTAACATCGATATTTGCTGTTTTGCATATGTGATCAAAGTAGGAAATCGGTCTATTAATCGGACGTTAAAAATTTTCAAACCCAACTGAAATGAAGTGATATGATAAAACATTGCAGTACCGGCACCGCATGTTTGACACAGGTCTGGATCGCATTCTCGGACGGCCATGAAGCAAGGACACTGCTTGGTGTTGCACTGCGCCTTGCAGCGACAGCCTGGAAACCGGTTGTGACCTACAACACACATTCGAGTCTTGCTTCACATTTTCACCAAAACTGGAATTTCATACCAGTTCTACGACATAATGTCCAATTTTGACTACTTGATGATCACTCGTCTCACAACGATATAGTTGCGTCTCTCTGTACATGATGCGGCTCGCATATTTATTTTTATTTGTTATATCGTTTTACATAGAATACAAGCAGCTCACACAAGAAATTAAAAGTCTTTTCAGTATACACGAAATACAACCAAAACACCGGTAATACTGTATCAGCAACGCAATAACAAACAACTGATCAACAACTAGAAAACGGTGGCTATTTAGTTCATGTAGTATAAAATAATATGGTGACAGCTTTGAAACATGCTCAGTACCATATATTATGTATCACATACTGTAAAGACAGATAATGTGCATGCCATTCGGTTGACAAAGTTCATGAGATCCAAAAAAATATCGCATCAATTTGCAGACCCAAAATGAAAACGTTTCCCGTTACCAACGGCCACAGTGGAAACTTATGGCACACAACAGCTCCTCGTTGTTCTCAACGGCTATCGGAGGATGACCTATTGCTCGACAACCAACACGTTCGTGAGGCCAAAAGCTTGACCATTAACTGCACACACTTAGTTTGAATTCACAAACTGTTCATTTCATCGTATGTACTTGTCCGTTACCACTTTTTGTGAATAAAGGTTTTCACAACAGCAGCAGTCATTTACAGTATACTACTGTGTCCACTCACAGTAGGGAACTTAAGTTGGAAACTTTTCTACGGGTTTAGTCACATGACAGTCAGGACGTCGCATGGAACTCCCCACACTGAGGATAATACATAGCTAACGTTAGCGATGACGTTGGACGAATCCGGAAAAATTAGTATGGCTGCAGTGGAAAGGGCAAAGGAACCATTGTGGCAATAAGACAGTGAAATTTCACTGTAACGAATTTCCCCACTGTGTCTTTTGAAGCTTAGTCTGGGGAAGCAAATTGGACCCGAATTGCGGTCTCCATGCAGGGTGGGGTTTGAAGTAAGCCGATATCGATGCCATCCTCAACGAAGAAAAGGTAAAGGTAATACTCACAGTCGGTGCTGCACTGACAGTACTTCTCGCAGAAATTCTGTCCGAGGATGCATCGGCACGTGTCGTCACAGCGCTGGCCGGGATGATCGCACGGAACATAGTTGTGCACATGACTCGACGTGTTTTCGCGACGAACCTGCACCTTCCTGCGGTCCACAGTACATACTTGTAACAATAACAATAGATCTTTAAAAATATAAAGTCGTATATGTATATAACACACAGGGGCCTGCGTAACACAATTAAGACGGGAAATAAATGCAATCGAGCAAAGCTACAAGTAACAGTACACATTTGTGATTACAACCTTTGAAACTTACTCTTTTTTTGGTAAAAAAATACAGAAAATGACAGAATGACCAGAAAGCAGTATAGCGTGCATACAGCTACAAATATGCATACAGCCCAACAAACGGAATAATGACGACGACGATGATCATTCATGAAATCCATATCATACGTAACTATTTATTCTAAATGTTTTTTGATCGATACATCTAGCAGTGAGTTCTGCTACAGCATACACAGTACAACACAAAATAGACCAATTTTCCAAATTTATTCATACATGAAAGTCAATAGATATAGACATTAATTATATCCTATTTATTGTGTGTACAATATTCTACGTTGCTGATATCTCATGTTGCTGTAATTGTTGTATGTTCATTATTTGTATTTACTAATAAAACTTAAACATGAGGCACTTATATGATCAAAAGCATTTTAATTGTCATAATAAAACCAAACATATTTAGCAAACTAAACTAAACTCTATGGTTTTGCATCTATGAACAACTTGTCTATTCACCGACCGATTCTTTTTCTTCTTCTTGCGCTGCGGTTCCTTTTCATCGCTGCTGTTCGGCAACAACAGATGAGTGGCTTCCTTCGTCGCAAAATCGTATACCTGCAACAATACATTACGCCAATGACAAAATTTCAAAAGCAAAAAAAAGCAAGCAGAAAGCAAAACGTACAACTGTTTAGTCAGTCGTTAATTTGTAAAGAAATAAATGTAGTAATGCTCCCCTCCCTTCCCTAACTATGTGCCACTATTTTTACTTATTTAAATCTCAGAACTTTTTAAATCAACAATTGAGAAGCCTCAGATATCTGAACTCTGCAATCAGTGCATACATATGCCAATGAGCACAGCATCACAAAGACCGATTGGCTGAAATCACTACTGTTGAATATTCATATCTAATGAATAGCCAACAACAGAAATATGTAGGTCCACTCTGGAGATCTGCACTATTCTTCAAGCGCACATCTTCTCTTAAGACCTATCGTGCTGTGTGCTCTCGGAAAAACCGGCCAAATTTTGCTCGAAAGTGCCGGCACAACTGTAATGCACACGGCCATTGTGTGCTGAGCTCAACTGGCACGTCACAGTATGCATCAAACCTTTTACCTATCATCATTGCACTTCTCAATACAATATGCAACATATATTTTCAGCAAAAACAGCCCTTCCTCTGTGTATCAACGTATGAAGCAAAACCAAACTGTCCCAATCTCAGTGGCAACGAAGCTAAGATACGAAGCCTAGACCAGGCTCAATACCATTACCTTGAGCATTAATCATGCAACTTTACACTATTTATGTGACAAGAAGTATGTTATGGATGTTAAATAAATTACTAGCAAATGGTATGAACATGTCCCCTTTAATCTCCAGCTATTCACTGTAGCTGTATTTCTCAATAGACAGATTTTCTAATTTAGTCATATATGTTATACCACACATCTTGATGTTAAACATATCCTTGTATTTACTGTACATAAATATTCTATGTGTAGTTCATTTTGAAAAAGATGTTGAAGACTGGTTTGGTTATGGTAAATTGAAAGTTTTTGTCATATAAGTATCAGACGAACAACAATACAATACAATACATCAGATATCAACAACACATATTTTTTCATGCAATAAATAGAAGGATATATTTAATGTCTGTATCTATGATTTTCATATATGTTAATATTAATAAGTTTATAACATACATTTCATCGCCCAATTTGTGTATACCATGTGTGTGAACACACATACACATACAAGCTTTACAGTCAGACCACCTTTTTCCTTCAAATGATAAACATACCACTTGTTCTGGCACCTGCAGTCATGTGCAAGTATGTAAAACGAATAAATACTTAATGTGGTCAAACATATCATATTACTGCTATATTACTCCAGCAAAGAATAAGAATAAAGGACCAACAGCCAATGTCACTACTAATCGTAACATATCTACGTAATGTTCCCCTTTGCACTGATCACACTGTCAACGTGGCTGTCCAATGTTGGCAACAAAACGTTTCCTGTTGCTGCTTCACGCACTGGGAACTGTCTGCCACTACACGCCACTTCAGCACCATCTCCAGTAATCTACAGACTCTGAAGAAGAGGCCGAAGCCGTTTTTGTTCAGCCATAGCTTCCCATCTTGATATGTTGTTCCATACAGATGTGACTTTGTTCTCGGCCTAGCAGGCTTCGGGTATAACGTTTTATTCGTTAACTAACTAAGTTACACACCTCTGTCTAGTGATGTGTTAAGAATTGTCAAACGAATGAGTCTTGAATTCACCTGGAGACAGGTTTTGGTTTCGAGCAGCTTAGCAATGGCACAGCAGTTGCTCTGAAAAACAGGGTGAAGTGCTCTGAACAGTGACTCCTCGGCTGGCGTCCAAAGTGCACTCGCAGGCTGACGTGATGGTGGAGGCTGTTCTGTGTTGCACACATGCACCCAAAAGTAAAAAAGGGTAAAGTTAAGGTTCATTTAAAGGTAAGGTTCATTTACAAAAGTGCCACAATTGCTGTCGTCACAGACACGAGCCGGCATATAGCCTAGGCTGCAGCCCAAGCCTGTGGTCACGGACTTTGGCCTGTATCAGTATAATCTGCCGTTTAACGATCTCCACCTCTGTAATCCATGGATACCACTCATATGGATGGATGGACGGCTGAGTTGGCAGACCCGTAGCAGAACGTAATTTACCCACAGTGGTAACTTCTCAACAACAGATTGTGCACAGGTTATGGAAAATCCGGTGGCCAAAGAGTGACGTCTTCACCACCGAGCCATGCCAGTATACAACTGACAAACCACGTCACGCAGCTTCTTCGGTCAGCAATGCATTTACCGAACGTTTCGGTGGTGACAACTGCACAACTTCGTTACACTAGCTCACAAGCATGACAACTTCACAGACAGTGTCAAGTTTTGTGGCCGTACACAAGTCGTCAACTAAATAAATGTGTAAATTGGTTTCCATCTTTGCACAGTTTAGACCATTTATTACCTTTACAAAAAAAACGTTGATGGTCCCACAACAGAGACCAACAGTCACCATCCTACGATGCACAAACACGTGTTCTTATTCATGTCATATTTTAAAGTTTTTATAAAAAAATTTCCACGTTATTTTTTAAAATGCTGTCAAATGCAAATTATGAATACGTAAAAATCCAGCGAGAAAAAAACTTTTAGGGGATGATGCCTCTGCAATGTTTTTTAAAGTAATATACTTTACTTACATTATAAGATACGTGTTACAATTGGACACACTACACGACTCTGTATAGGAAGACAGTAGTTGGATCGATCGCAAAGTTTTCAAATATTTTTATCAAACACTTATTTTTTTTCAATTTCTTCCAAGTTTTTTAAGGTTTTAAAAACTATTTTTATTACATCTATGACGATGTGCGTCCAGGGAGTGACAATGGCAACGGAAAGTAGTATAAATATGCGTGCCTAACTGCATACTGCATAACCACTAAACCGTCAGAGACTAAGTCTACTACTAACAATAAACCCTATTACTAAATAGCACGTGGTAGTAAGCATTCGACTAAATATAGTCGCATGTCCTACATATCCAGAGAATTTATACGAGACAATGTTGTTGAACCGTTTTTACTACTTTCTGTTGTCACTGTCACTCTCCCACATGTAGCCTACTTGTCCCGTCTCACCGAGGAAATCGTTGATGCGTAGCTCGCTGTCTTCGCTACACGTGCTCGTCGAGCTGCTTGCGGTGCCATTCGTGTCGCGCTTGGAACGAGATTGTTCTTTCAAGAGGCTCTGGAAGCTGACCGACGTCCTCAACGATCGCTCCGCGGCATTCTGCAAACCGTTCTGCGAGCCGCGATCACTCACCGGTGAACTTTCCCGCGTGCTGCGATTCTCCCCAAGATCGGCGGCCGACAGCAAGTGATCTTTCAACAAACACTCCAAGATCGGAGGGCCAGGTTGCGAGTTGCAATCAACTACGTCGCACCCGTCACCCGAATGTCTGCGTCGTCTGGAAGCATGTGACGACTCCCCAGACACTACTGCTTGCGGTAAGCCACTCGGCTGCGTCTTCGGCTCCGATGAACCAGACGCATCAGGTTCGGCGGCCGTTACTTCTTTCATGGGCAGCAGGTTCTGCAACACATGTCAACGTAAAATTTGCCTTTATAATCTGATGCAATGCTAACGGCAGTTGTTTCAAAATTAACCACAAATGTTTTACCTTGAACTCCTGTAGAGTAAGAACAGTTAATTGACAAGCTTTAACAAATTGTGGATAAAAAAGAGATTAACAATATTCAATGTCCGACACCACCAGTCCACCATCCCATGCATATACACTGTTAGAAGCATACAAAAACTAATTCCAAAATCTGTTCAGACTGGACAAAAGGCCTACAGCTCTAAGAGCACAGCATTAACTTGGCGTCTAAAGACAGTGTCTCATTTTGTCGACTCATGCCCTTTGATGAAGCTGGATGGCAGTTCGTCCAGACTTCACTCTGCAGATGATGATGTGGTCCATTGGCTGGATACCTTTTCAAACTTTTTTAATGGAACTGAACCCATTCGGAGCATTTATATAGCTCACAAGAACCTTATGCAGTTGCACAATGGTTTGTTCTATTCCAAATGAACAGACACAGCATTTTGCTATTCTCAGTGATGAACAACAAACAGAATGATACAGGTGTGTGTGTAACACTGTAATCGTAGCTTAAATCAAAAACAAACTGGTGTGGCCAGAATAGCAGATATTACCAGTTATGTTATTTTTTTGTTGTATGCTTCCAGATGTCCGAATCGACAGCAGCCTCATCTGCAGCATGTAGACTGCCATTAAATTTGGTTAGGGGACAGGAGTCAACGAAACCCCCGTCGAAAACCACTGCCGCAGCATTTAAAAAATGTGTGGTAACGGGTTGAGCACCAGGCCAACTGAAGGTCTAAGCTTATGGTGGCCGACCAATCGACCATCCCCCAACAATATGCAAACAGCGCAGTGAGCACAGACCAACTGAGTCAGGTAGCACGTCGGGCCGCACGGCTCCGGCTCATACCGAGATTCCGTCTTCTTGCCAACCATGCTGTGACTCGGCTTATATGCTACAGAAGACATCACGACTACATATTATGTCACTGGCAGCAACACGCACCAAATACACGAAATGCAGTAAAATAAACGAGTCACATAAAATGCATAAAACACGATATGAAACACACTAGACACGTAAATAACGTTTAAAATGTTACGGCACACACCAGTGTTTTTCAAGTGGAGTTCCACGACACCTAGGATTCTGCAAGTGCCACCCAGGGATTCTGTCGGTGGCCAGTAAGAATATAAAATTAACGACCGAAATCGTTGAAACTTTCGTGCTAACGGGTAACACTAAAGTAAGTAGTATTATCGGCTATTCTGGCGACACAAGTTTATTTTTGATTAAGGCTATAATTACCAATGATGGGCACCGACTACTTGGTATGTAGTTACAACTGCTTCTTAACTACTGCTCCCAAAAAGTAGTTATAACTACAGTTTAACTACTTGAAAGGGGAAATAGTTATAACTACTTTTCTCAACTACCAACAAAGTAGTTAACTACTTTGGCAACTACTT
>Ga0056115_1001841_pt1 | contig 10477 bp, 5 predicted proteins | sample WorMetOlspDAHAB1_FD_77007 | JGI IMG/M metagenome (GOLD analysis project Ga0056115, IMG submission 77007) | Marine gutless worms symbiont microbial communities from Max Planck institute for Marine Microbiology, Germany - Olavius sp. DAHAB.1 ... | reverse complement strand
TTAAGTTATTATTGCTATGTTTAAGTAAGTAAGTATAATAAAACCCTGAGCCATTTTTCTATTCATGTCATGTTTACTTATGTCTGCCCACCCAATGAAAAAATCGTTCCCGCGCCCCTGTTTTTTCACTCTGATTCAGGAGAATTTGTAACAGTACAATCACCTTGTGTGTCGCTACAATGTTTTGTGAAATGCCTGTGTCTTAAAAGCAACAATTGAAAACAAGACGACTTTTGCAACAACACATTTTAAGAGTTCGTCGTCCAGCAGCAAGGCGGACACAGTAAATATTTGATGTAAAAATGCAGGATGCGACAGTTACTTTAGATAGTAACTGGGACAATACACGTTATTTCCTGTTGTTAATTTCTTAAAATGTGTTGTTACAGAGGTCTTGTATTTAATTGTTGAAGACACTGACGTTTCACAAATAACACACTTAACGTGTGATAGTATTATAACGAATTTTCTCCTGATTCTGACAGTGAAAAAAGTTAAATAATTCATGAAAATTTTGATGAAGTTGTAAGGCGTACAAAAATGTGCCAAGTTTTTGGGGCCGTCCAGTAGGTCGGCACGGCAGGCAGGTAAATGCGTTACTGTGTGTGACGTTCCTGTTACTGTTAGCCAGCATAGTTTTAACTGCAGTTTTTTTCACAGAAATAAAGGCGGTAGTAGCTAGTAGTGATGGCTACTGCTGAAGGGCAGCTTGCGCGGCTAACGTTCAGTGGCTCACCTGCTGCCCTGCACTAAACAGCACGTAGCCGCCTGAAAACGAAAGCGAAAGTATAATTTTCAGCCCAAACTTTGGGAATTTTTTGCTTACTTCTGTTGTATCGAAGGTTTTCGTTTTCGGATGTCGCTTCTAAGCGGTTGTTCCGGAACCTGACTTAAACGTGTGTATTAAGTCACTAATAACAATATCGTAGACGTTAGTATTGTGGTCAGTGACTGATGACTGTATTTGTCCATGTTTTTGATTGTTTCAGTCGGTGCGAGCCAAGATGGCAACGTGTACTTACTTCGCCTACAGTGTACCAGTTGGTATGACGGAATATGAACTTGCGGCCTTGATTGACAGAGAATTAAGAGAAATGTCAATTCCGCCTGGTATTTCCAAAATTACTATGCAAATGAATGAAGCACTGGTGGAGTTTAAACAACCAGGTTATTGTGCTGTGTTTTTGTTGCATTATATTTAATAAGGTACGAAATTATATTATGACATTCAGACGTACTAGTATGAGCTATAATTTGCGTAGATTTGATTATAACAGTGTTGCCAGTATGACATAAATTCATACAATACTATTATTATTATTGTAACTTTGGATGGGTTCAGGATGGAAACAAATGAGTATAGCGAAGACACGAAGTCATATACAAGCTTAGTCAGCGGCTGGAAGACTGTTGACAACAAAACAGTATTAAAATGATGTACCAGAAAGGAACTCTAAAACAAAAGGCTGTGTAACAACAATGAACTGGCAGTGGTTACATGTAAAGTCTAAAACAAAGGTGTAAAATTCTTATTGGCCTATATAAGGATAGTAATAGCTCACGCATACACTGTCATACCCAACAGGGGGAAATGCTCACCTCCCATTGAATCTTCAGATTTTTAAAATTGTGTGTTTTCACAAAACGCTGTCCAAACTCTGCTCTGCTACTGCTAAATTTTCTACAGGAACTTTTAAGGTTTAAAATTGTACACTAATGATTTTGCTTTGGTATCTGGGGGACTACTGGGGCTTTGCCCCTGGACCCCAATCCCATGAAGGACGGGTCCCTCTGGACCCCTAGCTTATCCTCCTTTTAGAAAATTCCTGGACCCACCCCTGTAAAATCATGGGTACGCCTATGCACCCATAACGAATTCTCACACATTAAACTGCAATGTCATAGCTGCATTCCCATTAGCTGCTTGGTTGTGAAGCCTATAATTAACTGAATATTTGCTTGACATGTCTTCTTCACGTTTGTTTTGACAGACAATTATTATAAGAAATCTACCAAAGAAAACAAAATGGCTATTTTTTAAAGATATTTGGTGGTGGGATATAGATGAAAACTGACTCACAATCAGCAGATGATTACGTTGTGCCAGTTTTACCATATCATATCTATTAATTTTCGGTGGATATGTTTGATTGTCTGTAACAGTACTGCTCACAAAAGAAATTTTCATGTGTGAGGATCAGCAAGTGCATCTTATGCCAGAGGTAAGGTATCTGGTTTAATTGGCTATTAGGCCTATTATCGATATGGTGAAGACACTGACACCATTGACACTGACACCGACTGTTGTTTCTGTGACAAAAATTTGAGGAAGGTCTGCTTTGTCTACATTAAGCTGATCATAGCATAAGAAACATTTGACATTATGTGTAAGAAACAGTTGACATAGTGTGCATAAATACAGCTCAATGAGCACATGCAAATATCACTGAACTTCAAAGAACTCACACGTTAGCTACCACAGGCCAACGGTGTCTTGTCATCCCTATGTGTATCTGTGTATATTGAGTAGTATATCGGCTTCATATATCATAGGCTGTAATCCAACTCACTGGTAATGATAGAAAACAAACATATTGTGTGGCAGAGTGGCTCCTGTGTATAGAATTGCTATTTTGCTCATTTTGAGATATTGGTTTCTGATGCAAACGTGTACTGCGCTTGTATATACTCATTTCTCGGATATGCGTGTATGTACCAACTTTAAATGGTTTATTTTACTTCAAAACATGATCATTAATTGAGATTGCCGTTAAAAGAGTTGACAGTTTAATGTGTTAAGGTAACATGCAAAGCAAAATTTGGCAAAATGTAGTATAATGTGAAAAGTGAAAATATTGGCCTAGTGTATCAGTATATCAACGGATTCATAATATTAGGCCAATAGTTAGAAAATAATTGTTGAATTCATCTAACGGCAGCGGTGCTATACTATTTACATTTAGTGACTATGTTTTGAGTGCATGCAGTATCTGCACTTGATGAGTTTATTGTGAAAAAATTACGTAAGAAATTTACATTCCCCTCTTCTCCTCTCCTCTAGGATACTCATTCTGTTTATTTAGCCATCAAATGTTAAAAGTGGTTAAGTAGTTTTATGTGCAACAAAATGCAAGTTTTTTTACTGGTGTAAAGATAAAAAAGTTATATTAGTACACGTACATGTTCACTATAAATAGCAATTGTACAGCATTAAATGTTTAAGCAGAGTGCTTTTGAATGTCTATTCCATTTTGTTGTATAGTACTTTATTTATTTTGGTGCATTTATATGTAACAGGTGGTAAGAACATGTACGCTAACCGTCAACCGACGGTGGACTGACAAATTGCATTGGCAGCATTTGAAAACCTTACTACCGACTGGAGTGAAGATTAACGAAACTAGAGATGAACTTGTTCTTGAAAGTAGCAAACCAGAAGATCTCTGCACTGCTGTGGGTGCAATAAAACAGTCGGTTGTTGACCAGTTAGTCTGTTCAGACCAAAGTATTCAAGCCCAGGCAACCGGACCTGACGACCCAGCTCATGAGGATGAATGTGGTAAGTTAAGCAAAGAAACGGGGGCAAATTACCCGAAGAAAGACATTTTGGTGGAACAGGATCAGGCTGGAATCGAACCAGCAGGTGAAAACAGTGAGAAAAGGTCACCGGATGACGTTGAGTGCAACCAGTGTTCCCGTCGGAGGGACGTCATGGTTGGGGAAGAGAAACCGCCGAGCGTGACGGATGGGAAGCGTAATCGTTCAAACGACGGAAGTGGAAAAAGTCCAAAAAGCCAAAGAAAGGCAGATGGAAATACGACGGAAAGTGAACATGCGTCAGGTGGGCAACCGGAACAACGTGTCCGTCCAGCTCGTGATGTGGTCGGACCACGTGCATCAGCCGAAGGTACTGGTTCAGAAAGTAACAGGTCACAGGAAGAAATCTCGTCAGTGAAAGCTGAGCAAGAGACAGCTTACGACGAAGCAGCGCATGCAACTGCTCGCGATGCGCACACAGAACTGCGCGAAAATAGTCACCCTGTCGCTGACAAAGAACAACAAAATCACTGTCAAGGAGCTGGAAAAGCCGACCACGTGTCACCAGTTTCTGATCAGAGGACGGACAAATACGTGATAGACGAGCCGCTCTGGGCATACATCAAACTGGTTGATCCTCAGTCAAAATGGGGCACGAAGTTTACGGCTTTTTTTGATCCGAAACATGGCACAGAAATGATGGAGCTGACTGGATCGGGTGCCGACATAGACAGCCTGAAGACATTGTGCGACGCACATCGGCTGCGAAGAGCCATAACAAGAGAGATGTGCCCTGTGCCGAAACAGAGTCAAATGAGTGTCTTTTTCACGGATGTGCAGAAACTGGCAGATGGTAAAGTGCTGGTACGGCAGGTTGATGGAACGTACTGTGAACTCGTCGGTAAGAAGTCTGACGTAGATGAACTTCGAAGAAAAGTCTGTTCTATCTACCCAGACTTTTCAGATGCAGGAGATCTTGACAAGCAGCCGGTAGTAACGGCGACACCAGAGCAAGCATCTGCCGCACGATCCACTTGGTCTTCGGGGCTCGCTGGAACGAAGCCGAATTCTGGCAACGAGTTCGAGTTTCGCACGCCGTCGTCGATACTGAAAGTGAAAGTGGTGACTGGGGATTTACTGAGGCAGCGCTGTGAAATTCTGGTGAACCCGACCAACGCTTTCTTGGCTCATACTTCCGGGTTGTCGAAGCTGTTGGCCGATGCTGCAGGCTACCAAATGCAGCGTGAATGTGAGCAACATTTGAGAAAGTTTCAAGTTTTGCCAGCAGCTCAGGTGCTGGACACTACTGCGGGTAGAATGAGTAAACCTGTGCGGCGCATTTTCCACGCTTGTGGTCCTATCATGCGTGAGACTCCGGATTCCAACATGTGTGGTCAGCTACTGGAGCAAACTTTCTTCAACTGTTTTCAGATTGCCAATGATCGCCAGCATGCTCGCTCAATCGCTGTTCCTGCCATTAGCTCAGGTTCCTCCCTCCACTTTTGTTGTAAAATAACACATGGCAGGCTGTTTGTTGTCAGTTCCTCCAGGCCCGTCTTTATGGCAACGCGGGTTGCGTGGCAATGGCATGCATGCAGGCCTCCGTTCCTAAAGTGACTGAGACCATACAGTTTATATAGTTGCCATGAACTCTGTAAATCGTCATTTATAAATCAACTCAACCATTGTTACTGTACAGAATTATTAGTATCATAAACGAACGGCTTCAGTGGTCAGATATTAATAACAGAAATGAATTATCGACTATCCCTGAACTGTGTCAATCAGATTTTGTAGCTTATCTGGGTTTTCCTGTGCTGTAAAAGACTAAAAGAGCCTTCTGAGTTGTTCTTTGAAGAACTTCTTTTGGTAACTTATAATGCAATTTATAAAGAAATTTCATCGTATGTTAACAACTAAGTTTTATACACAGATGTGTTAGTCCTGTTTGAAGATCTATCCACATACCAACCGAAATATTTCAGCAGGAAACTGTCTCTTATAGCTACAGATAATTTTATTTAGTGTCACGTTTATCAACTGATGATGTTATGCAGGTGCTGGTAGGGTGCCGTGCCAGATTGTGGCACTAGCTGCGTGGAATGCATTGAGGAGGTTTGACACGTATCTGCAAACTTCACCGAACAAGTTTCTAACTGACGTCAATTTTGTAAACATTCAAGACGAAATCACAATGTGCATGATCAGCATCTTTAAGCAGCAGCTTCTGCAGCTGTCGTCATCGCCCTCAGGTTCGTTCTTAAGCATATTGTAGAAATGTTGAAACTACTAAGATATTATTGGCAGCACTTGACAGTTTATACAGTTTTAAGCATAATGTTAAAGTTGGTAATATCGAAGTTCTTCAGTGTCAGATCTTCAGCTACATCAAAATGTACAGGTACAGTATTATTGTTATTTGTTTTTGTAATACCGGTACGTGTAAGGATTTTATGCTGTATGTGCGCCTGCTTGATTGACTAACTATCTGACTAATAGGGTGATTGAGGACGCATGGTGTGACTCAACGGAAATGACGTTGAAGAAGGCATCATTGCTGATCAGGACTTTTTACTATCATTTTAGCGTGCTGTTCTACACAAAATGTGCCGCTTAATAGATTTTCTCAGTTGCAAAAAGCTAAACTTATGTAGTTAAAATTTGATTTGTCAACAGAAGCATGATTTTCAGCTTAATAGGCAGCAAAGCGTTCAGCAGAAGGGGAAAGGAAGCAGGCTGTGCAGTTCTAAAAATGTCTGAAATTTCCCGATGCAGATAGTTGTAAGTTTCTCTTTGTTTTACTGACAAGTTACTACCGTTTTGGCCATACTGTGTGTTAGCCGCTGGAGTGAAAGATATGGCATTTGTCAGCACTGGCAGCGATTACTCCGAAGTCCAACTGTTCGACTACACCAAACTGAGGGACGTGGCGACGAGGAAAGGACTGTCCATTGTCGATGTTCCAATGGACGGTGACTGCGCTCTGCACGCTGTCCTCAGACAACTTCAGCAGCTTGAGTCCTGCTCATACGATGCCGCATCGTTGCGAAAGTGCGCGGTGGATTACTTGAGGTCACACGTAGATCTAGTAAACGCTGAGATGTTGAGAAAGTGTTACGACGGCGACGTGAGAGAGTACTTGAACGTACTGTCGGAACGGAGAACGGTCTGCGATGACTGTATGATACACGCCATTGCTGGTTTGACAAGACGGCGCATCCAACTGTATGATGATGACGGAGCATTTACAGCGTTCGAACCGAGCAGCCATTACCCCGGAAAGTCGATAATTCTGGGACGAATTGCACGCGCACATTATGTGAGTCTGGAACCCAGTGGGTCTCTGGGTGAGACGCGCAAGCCACACGAGCCTTCGACAGCTGATGAGGGCCTCCGTCGAAATGAACTTGATGCTAAACGGAGCTACAACCAGCTACGGACAGAGGCCGCGAAACGAGGTTACCGCGTTGTGGATGTGCCACGAACTGCTGACTCAGCACTTCACGCTGTGGTCCACCAGCTGCGTCGGCAAGACATCCGTCTCTTCGATGAGAGCACGTTGCGTAGGCGTGCTGTCGATTATCTGCAATCGCACAAGCATCTTATTGGCAATGATTTGTCAAAGGTTCAGTCTTACTTGTCTGCTCTGACCACTCCAGGAACCCGCTGCGATGAAGTAATGCTTACTGCCGTAGCGGAGGTGATACACAAAGAAATTCATGTTTTGCATGACGACGGACATCTGCATAAACTCGGACTGCAATTGCTAAACGTGAAACCAGTTATCGTTGGCGCCTACGGAAAAGATTGGTATGTGAGTCTTGAGAATTCGGACAGCAGAACATCCGCTGAGGATGCCGTTTCTGAGCCTGCCAGTCAGTGTACTGATGTGGCGTCACGGCCTCAGAACCATGTACAGAATGCCTCATTTTCAACCAACAGTGGACCTGACAAGCCAGTGTCTTCCACCAGCGACAGTTGTCCCATCTGCATGGACGTGATAAAGAACGCCAAAACACTGTCGTGTAACCACACGTTCTGTTCGGAGTGCGTAGATCAGAGCTTGGCTTATCAGCCCAAGTGTCCCTGTTGTGGAAAGCTATTCGGAGTGCTCAGGGGTGACCAGCCCGAAGGAGGAAGCATGCATGTGAACCACGATAGATGGTTGGATGTGCAAGGCTATCCTGGCTGCGGACGCATCGTTATCGACTACTTTATACCGGATGGCCAACAAAAAGTAAAGTTACTTTTTCTGTTTATCAACAGTGTTAAATAGCAGCTTGCAATGTAGCCAAACGACTGACTGACAATAGAAACCGAAATTTATAAACATTATCGAATTTGTCCACTTTTTTTTACTTTCTTAACTTTCATTTTGTTAAATAATTAGTTTTGCCCCTATAATCCCAAATCTGGCTAGGATTTCACTGAACCACAAATACGTTGGCATTTTTGTTTTGTAAACGTTCAAAATCTAAAACCCAAAATGTGACTTTTTGAAGCAACATGCCAAAAAGTCTTAAACAGAAGTCCAGCCTCCATTCTTAAAATATTTGATATTTTATTTACTGTTTATTACTAGGGTGTTAACACCGAAAGTTAAAAAAATGTCACTTTTATATTATATTTGTAAACAATACAGCCTCGATATTATAATAATGAAAGCCCGAAGTGCCTGAGTGGTCTATAAAACACGTTTTATGCCTTTTCCATATTTTCAGATTTCAGAAACGTCACTTTTTACGTTTTATAAGCTGTTGCGTGCGTTTTCTTGAACAAGGTGCATCTCTAATTTTGTTGTCCTGGCTGTGTTGCGACGCAAAATAGGAGAACCATCCGAATCCTGGCAAGAGGTTCACCGGTGCTCGGCGTACGGCGTACCTGCCAGGCAACGCCGAAGGCAAAGAGATCTGTCAGTTGCTGAGGAGAGCGTTCGATGCAAGACTCGTCTTTACGGTTGGCAGATCGACGACCTCAGGCCGCGAAGACGTCGTCACCTGGAACGATATCCACCACAAGACTAATCTGACCGGACAGTGAGTCACTTGGCGCACCTGCCGTTTCATTGGTTTATTAACGCTGCAGCAATGTTTGCAGCATCGTGACTCGATAGCGTAATGGTTACAGCGCTGGACTCAAGGTCAACAGGTCCCGGGTTCGCTTCTCACCCTGTACGGCGCTGATCGACCCACACGTGCCTGTGTTACCAGGCAATATAATTTGGCACCAGTGTAGCTGGGAGGTAAACAGGCACACCATGTGATGCATTTGTCTAGTGTCTGCGGTCCTGCAGCTTCAGCTGGTGCCTGAATGCTGAGGAATTGGAGATCAGTGCCGTCCTATATGATCCATTGGCTCACTAGTCACCAAGGACTTTACCTTCATACGATGAAGGGCGTGTAATGGAATTTGTACCATCCACCCCACCGCCAAAAAAGCCTGGGTTACGTTGTTGTGCCATAAGGTGGACACTGTAACTGCTAATCAGACAGGTCATTCCAGCTACACGGCAGTGACCATGACACTACACGTAATAAACCCTGCTTGTTACAGAGCTCAGTACTGAGCAGGACTGTTCGCATTAATGAGGGTCATTAGCTATGGTGCGGGACTGGCGTTACTTAACCTGGCGTCAGTGGAGTTTATTGTAGTCTGCCCTAACATTCACTGACGTGTAGTGTTGGCCAAATTTTGCTGTTCGTACCTGTAGTTGACTTTCTTTAATATTGCACATCATCCAACATTCATACCCTCTCCAGTAGCTGTTTCACAGGGGGGAACGGTGGGAGCACCCCCCTATCCCTATTGGCTTTAGAATTTATTTTCAGCAGTCTCCTTTTCCCGTATAAAGAGACTTTAAATTTTAGATGTAATATAACATTCATTGCAAATTGTGATTAAATAATATTAAATAACTTTGTTGTCCCAACATTTCATGTGTTCAACAAGCACCGCAGCGCAGCAGACCGTGGCAAATAGCAAAAAGCAAAACGCGTATATAGTTCATTATGTGTGTTTGCAATAAGGGACGACAGGTTGATACATATTGTGTTTCGCCCCATCTCCCTTTTTGAAATTTATTGATCTGTCACCTATGCCGCTGTCCAAACCAAAATGTTGTCGTCGCCCCTAATATGCAGCGGCGCCAAAACGAATTTGAAAGTGGGGAAAAATTTTTTTCTTGGTCGTGCCCCTCCACTTTTTTGGCTCTACAAGTAGGCCTACAATTAGTCGTTTTGGTGAACGCTTTCGTGATTGTCAGTACAGTTTGGTCAGTTTCTTGTTTGCTGTTCTTCTACTGACGGTACCCCCGTGCCCAGCCATTTGTAAAATTGGGGAGGGGCACGTGCCCCCCCCTTCCCCAACGCGCCCTATTGAGTCGTCGCCAACTACTGCTGGTGTGTTTCTGTGTCTGTGCAGGTTTGGCTACCCTGACTCGTCGTATTTGTCGCGCGTGAAGGAAGAGCTGGCGGCGAAGGGAATCACGTCTGACCAACCACCGCCGCCACCGTCGTCGTCGTCGTCGACTAAATCCACCGCGACAACCGGAAGTGCCAGAAGCGCCTCTACTTTCGCGGCATCGCATGTGTCCTCCAGCGCATCCGCTGTGGCTTTCCCCACAGCCAGTCACGTGACCTCTACCACGCCCACTCGTGTCACCGCGACTAACCACGACACCGCGTTCCGTCACGTGACCACCGCGACCAATCCCATGAGCCTTTATCCTGTCCCTAGCGGGTTATCCGGGTCACCGTCGAATGCGCCAGTCAACAGTACATCCACTTACACTGCAGCCTTTGGTGGCCAGTCGTCATCTTCATCAGCTTCTAATTTGCGAGCAAGCGCCAGTGGCAACACATCACCATACGATATGCATGGGTACTCAACTTCCGTGTAAGGCACACACATTGTCGGTTTAGTGCTCGAGTTATAGGGGGCA
>Ga0056115_1001840_pt1 | contig 10477 bp, 6 predicted proteins | sample WorMetOlspDAHAB1_FD_77007 | JGI IMG/M metagenome (GOLD analysis project Ga0056115, IMG submission 77007) | Marine gutless worms symbiont microbial communities from Max Planck institute for Marine Microbiology, Germany - Olavius sp. DAHAB.1 ... | reverse complement strand
TGCTTACCTCTCTCACCTGATCCGGGACTACCAACCAGAAAGGACACTACGATCTGCTGACAAACTGTTACTCTCTGTACCACGGATGGCACTTTCGTTGTCAGCTAAAGCTTTCAGCGTCAGTGCTCCCTCAGTCTGGAACTCACTGTCACATTACTGTTGTTCCGCTGAACTGTTCAATACTTTCAAGCGTAACTTAAAAACCGAACTTTTTGACACTGCTTATAGCGATTGTAAACACTTGGCCTAGTTTCCGTCCACATGGGCTTCTGGTGGCACTATAGAAATGTGTTTTGATTGATTGATTGAAATTTCTGACTGGAAGCTCCTAAATAGCCGTCTTTGCGCACGCACAGTGAGAATGTGCGTCAATTTCGCGTTTTCCATCCCCTAAACCGCGTAATATAGTATATCCTGCTGCTATTGGTGTCATTGAACACTTTGCTGTAGCTAAATTTCTCCGTCTTTTCATACAGTGTAATTTTAAGTCTAATGAACATGTCAAGTATATTTTGGATGTATGTTGTCAGCGGATTTACTTGCTGAAATTGTTAAGAGCTAGAGGATTACCAGTTCTTTGCCTCCAAAGAATTTGTCATTCCATAATCATTTCCCAACTTATATATGCTACATGTATTTCTGTATGGTGAGAATTTTTATCCGCTGAACTCACGGGGCGCATGGATGCTTTTTCCGCTATGGATACACATCCACGCTATTAAATATAGAGGACCTTCTCGCTGATGCGGACGAAACATTATTCATCAAAGTCTTGCGTCCCGGTCATCGTCTGCATCAATTATTGCCTGAACGCAAGCTTGTCTCCATGAAACTTAGGCCATCTAATAACAGTTGTCAGCTACCGATTTGCAAATATGTGAGTTATAAACGTTCTTTTATTGTACGCTGTCTTTGTAATTAAGTTTGAAAATGTTCATGCTGTATTAGCTTGATTTTGCTAGTGTTTTATTTCTTATTTTTCTATGTGAGTTTGACACATGTTAATAAAAGACTACTTACTTACTTACTTACGTATCCAGATAATTTCATACCAGGCATGTTGTTGCGCCGTCTGTGCGACTTTAGGTTTGTCACACTTCGGAACAAATACGGCTTCAGCGGCGTCCAAAAGCAGCAAGAGACAGTGATAGGTCGAAACTGCAGGTTAACTAAAAAGGAGAGCTTTGGCACATGCCTAGTTGAGATCAACACGGAGACGTATATAGATAGATGCAGACCTTGGAAGTGGGTGCGGTGCGACGGGCGGCAGTACGCAGCCGCTGAAGGTCAGCGACGGAGTGCGTGGCGTCGTACAGCGGCAGGTCTCGCCGGGAGAGAGAAGGCGACGCCAGGCACAGTACTCGGCATCGCGACGGGCGTGCGTTGACCGCTGCACCTCGCCGTACAGGTCGAGCAGCAGCCGCAGCCGCTTCGCCCTCGCGTCCACCAGGTCGCCGTACAGTGGCAGCTCGAACCGATTGATTCTCTGGGCGTTCGTACGTACGCGCGTACGAGCCAGTTCGTACGTCGTCTCGACGGGAAACACCTGTCAGCGCAGTGTTGACATGACGCAGTTGTGAAACTGTTCGGCACAACTGAAATGAAAATGAAACAAAACTGAAACAAAACGGTTTTTCTCACAACAGTTTTGAAACAGTTTTGAAACTGTTTCAGTTGCATTTCAATTGCGCGGAGAGTTTAAGTAAGAAAGGAAGGAAGTAATTTGTTGCTCATAATTACTATACATAACAATATACGCAGTTGAGTTATCAGCAGAGCTTGACGACAAGGCAATACAAGATTCTAATAGTTTCCAATAAAATGTACATAATAAACATCGGCAGACATGAAACATGTGTTGATAACAATAAGAACACCATGCAGTTGCCTGAATCTCAATCTGCTCTTCCTTCGATCGGAATACATGAAATGTGAAGGCTGATAAACGATAACGATACCTCAGCAGCGTGATATGAACAACATGGCGCCGTTCTTTGTGGATAAAATGAGGTGTAACATACAAAAAAGTACAACGCAGATACGAACAGTATACATGAAATATACATATATGCGTTGTGATGACACGTTCAACGTGTGCTCAACGTGGCAGCCCGAGTGGTCAGTGGAACCCTGAAGTTTGATCGCGGATTGTTCCAACTGCTTCACTCTGAGCTACATTGGCTGGACATTACTCAACGTGTCCAGTATAAACTCGGAGTCACAGTTCACCGGTGTCTGCAGAACAAGGCTCCTCGGTACCTGATGGACGTGCACATCTTACGTTTCAAGCGGTCAAAGCCTTAGATTGGCTAACCGTCGCAGCACGTTTGGTCGTCGGGCTTTCTCCGTTGCGGGTCAGATGGAATGGAACTCGCTTCCACACTCACTCCGGGACCCTGCTCGGAGTACCGACAGTTTCAGATCGGCTCTGAAAACTCATCTTTTTGCAGCGCAAAAGACGAGTAGCGCATTAGAGGCACTGTGTGCTGCCCTATAGGCCTACAAATCGATCACCACCACCACCACTACTACTACTACTACTACTCTCGCTGACGAGCAGAATATGCTGTTTTAGCGACATGTGGAAGGTGGACAGCGCTGATGCTGACCAAAGCGTCGAAGTAGCCGACGGAAGCAAGTGTTTTGACGGTCAGAAGACGATCGGCGACCGTGATGACGGCGTAAACAGCGCAGCAAGCGCTCACGCCGGCAACCAACTTGGGCACAAAATCCGTCTTCATTATCTACACGCAGCGCATGCAATTTCAGCAGCACAATAATGGCAGAAGCGTGTGTGCAGATTATGGCTGTATACACGCATAGCTGCAGAAATGAGTGCCGTTGGGTCTTTCGACACCGTGGCGTGTAAGATAAATGAAATCTAGTAAGTGCTCATTGTAGTTTGTTAGATGGTGTATAAGCAACAGTACGCCATATCGGTTAAGCCTATTTTCAAAAATGCGGAAGTTTTCGAAAAACTGCTAAACAATATCATATTCTAGTTAGTTCACAGCATCGGTTTTAAGTGGCGTTTTTTCGGTTTCGAAATTATTCTGTATATGAGGCACGTTTCTTTAACATATATCAATCCATCGCTATTTTATTGTGCGCCAAAAAGTTGACCAGGAAAACTGACACAATAAAAAATAAAACTGAAACACAAAAATCGATGAGCAAATAAATCCAGTAAACGGTCTAGAGCCATGAGATCAGTCCGACAGACAGAAACAGACTAAGGTGGAGGATAAGATTTTCTGAAAAGGTAGTTTTTTAACTCAGAGTAAAACAGTAAAAAAGTGATGGAAAGTGATAGCAGTGTGCAGCAAGTTAAACCGACATTTTCAAATGAAGTTCGCTGGGAGAGGGATGACTTATTTGTATGAGGGATGCTAAGTGACGTAGGAAGCTGGTTCCAAAGATGATGGCGAATGCTACTTGAGTCCACCAATGAGGCAGACAGCCCATCTGCTGATGAAACACTGCAGGAAGACCGATGACAGTTAAATCGGCTGCTGCTTTCAAAACAAATTCGCCAATGCCATGTTGACGTCAACGTATACAGGTCGTGAACAGCATGGATGCAGTTGTGCTACTAGATGTAGCGGCTTGCTGCGAGGGACACTGCTTGAGTGATTGGACCAAAGAATACTCTGAATGGACTGCGTTATCTGTCACCTGTGCTGTATACTACATGTACCTGCGAATCACAGGGTGTGTACTGCTGGGGTCGACACAGCTTTTACGCCTTCAAGATAATTCCGATTCCTAAGTCGCGTAACGATGCTACTTCAGTCTACGACGAATCACAGAAAGCTCGTAATTATTAAGTATAGTCTCTATAATATTCCTATGCTACCACTTTGCTACGGATTAACACGAAGTTCACATATAACTCAAAGCCTTGCGTAACAACAGTTAAAGGCCGTTGCATGTTTTATACAGTTTATATATCCATCCGATTTCGTTGTGAATCGACTCGGCTTTGAAGGACTGACGACTTCCTTGCGTGACTTCGGATCAGTTCGGAAATAAAATCACGCAACGGGGCAAAAGCGTTACGAGCAGCCGAACTATAAAGATCAGTGTTTATGTTCATCTGTCAGGGTCGTTAAGTCTCCGCTACATGCGTTGTAACTTACTTAGCGTTGACGTGATAAGAAAACGTACTCGCAAGTTAATGTCTCGAACCCATTGGAAACAGCGCAGTGTCGTGGCCGCTTTGTTGCTGTCTGCGTCCAACTGTTGATGATCATCGTCTCCCGTCGTCGCTGCAAACGTAGATGACCGATACGTCGCCGTTCTTATAATAATGGTTCAATAATCGTTTACTGGAATCTGGAAAGGCTGGATTGGACAATGATACATATACATACAAAATTACGCATACTATAAAATGCATAATAACAGTCATTCAACCGAAGATGTCAGTACAGTCATAGTGTTGATCAGGTAGTATACAGTTAAGTTATCGGCAATTTTCGATACACATATACATAATAAAAATTTATTCAGTATAGCAGATAGGACACATAATCCAAATTAGATGTACAAATCAAAATGATTTAAACAGTACGGTAAGAAAGACTTTCCAAATTTAGACAATATTCATCAGACCCGTGAATTCTGAGAAGCCACATTCCGTTTTCCGTGCTTCCGTCCGTTCGTCCAATATTAATTTAAAAGAAAACAAAGAAAAATTTAGAACGTCCGAACGTAACTTCACGAAATTTTTGTTATATCAGAGATAAGCAACTGGCGGAGGACTTTATTCACCGTAAATACGGTAGCATCAAAACACTGAAAACGAAAAACTAACAATATGAAACGACTAATACGAAATACAGCTGACGGTCAAATCTCGACGTCAAAAATTAACACTATCGGAAAACAACATGCCGTTGACTCCCGTAAGCCGTACAGACTCTCACCGCGTCAAATTTACTTTGTAGTTGCCCTTTCAGTTACGATCAGTTGTCACATCAGTACTAAATAATAACAACGCGTAGCAAACAGGCTAAAGCAGGACATCCAGTAGCGGACCAGTAGTACATGCTGCACATTGTTGCCCCTTTATTTTATGGGCCTATACTTAAAATTTATCTATGCTAAGATAAAGTGCCACCCCACCGAAAGTTCCGCCTGGAACGACCGCCCGCCTCTCTTGCCCCAACTCCTTGTGTCCGCTACTGAGGACATTGCCGAACCATCTTATTCTGCGCCTCGTCCACTTCTGCTAGCTCAAATCCATTTGAAGTCTAAGGCACGATAAAGCCTTACTGTGCTGAAAGTGCTGTTAAACCCCAATTCAATCAATCAACCATTTGAAGTCTGTACCAACTGCGCATCGTGTGGTTGAAACGTATTTGAGTATTTGAGCAGATTACAGCGTTACACTACAGATAATCTCATTGCAAACACGTCTTACAAAAAAAGTTTCTACATAATTCGGTACAATGCCTGTTTCGAGACTGCCTGAGCGTTACTTGTCGGTACCTTCAGCGGGTGCGGTCCAGCCGTACAAGATCATCTTGGCCGTAGAGTATGTTCGAGCCATGCGATGCACGAACCAGACGACGTCGATGCTGACCAGAATGGCGACGAACGACAACCACGTGGTGGTGACGTCACTTCCGGTGACCGCGGTGAACTTGGAGCGGTGTCGCTCGAGCGCGTCTCCGGCCGTTGGTCGGTGTTGGTGTCGGCGATGATGGGTGTCTGACTCGTACAGATAGTACCACTGGTTGCGAGGCAGCTCGCCGACGTCGTGTTCACCGCCGGAGGGCGACGACGTTTGTGGTGCGCCGTCGAGTGTCGTCGGCGCAGCGACGCTGGTGAACTCGGTCAAGTTTGGCAGCGGAAAATCGTTCAGCGACAGATCTGCCCACCGAAATCATCACACACCGCCATGCAGAGTTTTGCATCGGTTCCACGTGCGTGCGGACAGTTTCCGTTCGTTCGGTTACAAAAATGCCGCAAACAGAACAGTTTTGTTTAGAAATTGCTTTCGCCCTTCCGCAGTAAACTTCCACAACGATTGCATGAGTAAGCTTAGCGCCGTACCGCACGCAGTTTACTTTAGATTCGGTAGCGGATCGAATTTAGGTCTACTTTAAAAGTTCGAGTCTGGGGCCTTAAAAGACAATAGCTATCAGACACAAAGCAATCATTATTCCGTCAAAGAAAACTTTCGCAGTCTAAACGTCACTTACATTCTGGCATCGGCCCTTCAAGTAAATTCTGCATCGCTTCAAGTTGCCGACTCCCAAAAAAATTACACGTAGTTCATGGAACTGGTCTACAAGGCAATACACGGCCTGGCACCATGTTATCTTAACGAACTGTGCATCCCAGTTTCGACTGTTCCCAACCTTTCTGCTCTCTGTTCCGCTGCTCCTGGTGATTGGTCGTACCCAGGATGAGGCTACAGTTAGGCAACCGGGCATTTTTGTGTCTGGTCAGTCACCTGGAACAGTCTCCCACTGGACATTCGTTCCGCGCCTACATTATCCTACATTATCAACTTTCAGAAACATGCTCAAGGCACATCTTTTCTGACTAACTGTTTCCAGAGTATGAGCAGCGAACATTGTACGGCGACCTTGTAGTGACTTTAGCCATGTTACTGCGCCTTATAAATTGTCCCTTTATTATTATTATTATTATTATGAACGTCAACATTATTGTGACCAGCTGACCAGCGACTATCTGCTGCACGTCCAGATCAAGACCGGCCCAGCTGGCAAACGGCTTCGTATTGAGACCGAGCGCAGCACGTTTCGACTTGACAGCGTCGTAGATGAGTCTCGCTCCGGCAAGCCACTTGTTCGCCTGGATCGCATTCGACGTCTGGACGATACTGCGCATCAGACGATCGACAGCCTTGCTTGCATAGACTGTGAATTCACGCCTGTAAACAACAGGCAACACCAGCTGCAGAGTAATCTCGACTTTGAGTCTATAGTAACGCTGTTGCTATTTGTAAAATTAAAACAAAACATTTTCAGTGTTTTGATGCTCAATGCTCGTATTGTTTACTTTAAAAGCCTTTTCTAGCGATTTTATTACGTTTGATATAAGTTTTAGGCTATTTTTCACCATAAGTACGACGTTCATAAGAAACAAATATGGGTCAATCAATAAAGGCAGCGAAGACGACTTGTGATCTCCCAACTTCGGATCATCTTTTGGGCTGTGGCGCGCCACACGAGGAATCGCAAAACAGAAGACGAGAAACTGGGAAACAGTAGACCACGATGGACAACAACAAAAACTTCTAACCTATTATAGAACTTATCAGAAGAAGGAATAGCCGCGGTGTTTACTTGATTTGAGGTTTTATGATACCCATGAGCTGAGCCCGGCAAGAGATCTTCGCAAAATTTTATATTCTTCCATGCGATGGGTTTCCTTAATGGTAGGAAGGTTATCAAAAGCTGTATTGCAAAAACTTACTTAAACTTTGTGATGTTTTCCGTGAGGTTGTGTATCACCAGTTTTGTGTACTGTAGAACAACATCGGTGATGAGTCGGTCCTTCGGCATCTGTATGTTAAGCTGCTGTTTCGCCTGCGACAATCACATAAACAGCATGTTATTCACTTTGGCAGGTTGCCATTCAAGTCTGCCACTAGGACGCTGGAATTGAATGCGATACCTTAAGCGACGTCGAAAGAAGCAAGTTCAACAGTCGCAGTAATGAAGATGATCAAGATAATGAATAGCGTTGGCGGCGTGGCTCAGCGGTTAGAATGTCGGTCTTTGGCTGGCAGACTTTACCTGATCTACGCCTATGGTTGACATGTGACCACGTCGTAGGTAAAGTGTCCACTATGGGTCAACCAACCAGGCCAACTCAGCCTTCTATCCCTTCGGGGTCGGTAAAATGAGTATAATCCATGTAACTACATGGATTACAGGGTGGATACCATTAAACAGCAGACCAGTACTGCATATGACTGTTCTTCGTAGGTCAAAGTCTCGTGGCCGTGGGCTTAGCCTACGGTCTATAGGCTGTACTTCAGATCTGTCTGTGACGTACAGAGCCGCTGCAGCTGCAGTTACCGCTGGCGTTAAGTGTTAATTATTATGCTATTACCTTTTACCTTTACCTTTAACGTGACCATCGCTTAAAAATACAGCGGTTTATCAACCAAACCAAAGTTGAGCAGTTACTTTCATTCAGTTCATAGTTTGTCTAAAAACTAACCACGGTGCGTCTTACATCTTGAAACTGTTGCTGCAGCTGTACCAGTTGCTCCTCACACGAAGCCTTAGTGGCGTTAACGACATCATTCTGTCGCTGGACCTCGTCGCTTGCCAGTGCCTGGAATCGGTCGATCTCCACTCGCTGATCACTCTCCACCAGTTCGATGTACTTGGAAAATTCTGACAACGTGGCGACCGACTCTCTGCTCCGGCACAAAAAGATCGACACCATTATCACGTACAACGGCTATTTCTCCGATATATTCGCTTCAAGAGCAATTATCGAAGAATACAGCGACGCTATAAATGCTACAATCAGTGCGTATTACTTCGTTGTTGTCAAAGAAGTACATATTTGTGTTAGGATTTGTTGAGTGACGTGCATACCAGAGTTGTATCCAACACAGGCTGTCAATCAATAACTAATAAATGATGATGATGATGATGATGATGGATTTCTTAAGTGGCAGCTGATAATGTAAGATGTTCCGACAGCGTAATTACAGTTAAAAGGTGCTTACTTACACAATATTTGTAAAGTAATGACGACATGCTGCCGACCGCGTACATACGAAAATAATGTTTGTTCTACTTTTTGTCAGGTGGCTGACAACGTCATCTGAGCACTATTAACGACTCATTTCGGCATCATCTCAAAACATTCACGCTTCAGCGTCTCTCATTCATTGGCACCACGGTAGACCTGTTAATAATTTAGACTGTTGTGAAAATATCTACCGACAGTGCTGTGAAAGTGGAAGAGCACACCTGTTGGAGTATCTTATTAGCAGCATCAGCAACGTGAAGGTGACGACAATTGAGTACGTGGCGCGAAACGTTGCGTAGCAGACAACGAACAGTAGACGTCGCGACGTCGGCATCACATCGTCTCCTGCTCGATCTGCCGCATCCGACTGATGCTGCTGCTGCTGCGGCTGAGGATAAGGATGATGCTGATACCAATCGTCATCACCTGCTCGTCAGATAGCAGCATGTTTGTGCAATGATCTGTCTAATTCTGGATAAGTGGAAAATTCCAGAATAGAAGAAAACCGAATATCAACCTGACCACGTAGTACAAAAGTCTGAACTGCGGTACTACATAATGTACGGTAATGTTGCCGTCATGATGTAGCTTTGAGCGCAGTGTCTATTGCGCATTCAGAAGCAAAAAAAAACCAAATCGACGACAGAATGCTGCTGACGACACAGACCGACTGGGCTGTGTTACTGTGAAAAATTCGCAATCTCCTCGCTAAATGCGAGTGCCGTTTCAACTGGAGCAGGCAAATACATCGACGCGTTAATTAGCGCGTTGACGCGTTACACAAGTAATCGCGATTAATAAAATCAACGCCGTTAATAAATTTAACGCTGTTACTACAATTATGCTATACGAATGCACGAAAGCACAAATGCGCCACCAAGAGATCGCAAATGCCCTCCATCACCACGTTATTTCCCAACGCACAGACGTGTTAGCGCGCGTAATGTACTTTTCACATGGCTGATTGCTATGCTGTAATGTGTAGGCTTACTGCTTCAAATGCGTGAGATGGGAAACGGGGAAGTGGGTTCAAGCTATACCTGGTCTCTCAGGCGCTGTCCAACATATGCGTCAATAACGCGTTACTGCGCGATTGATCTTTTAATCGCAGCGATTAACGCGATTAAAAAATTAACTAAATAGGTATCACAGCTGAGACTTTGAGCCAAGTCTTTCATCACAGGGATTTTAGTGACTGTGTAAGTGGCATAATGATACGTGATTCTCGTTCCATCTATTCTCGTATTAAAAGTTATAACCTGTGACTCATGTACGATATTGAAGTTCTGAAGTTCTTGGCCTCAGTCATGAAAACAGGAGAGGTTTGCGTCATCGACACTGTCACTGAAACATTGGCGTCATTGCTTCAAAAGTTTTGATTACACGACCGCAAACAGTGAGCATAGAATACCCGCGTCAGCGATGAAAGCGACGGCAAGAAGAGCCATGACGAACGTGCTGACGACCGCAAGTACAGCAACTAACGGTGTTACGACCTGTATTGACTGTTCGCCGGCGCCATCATAGTGGACCGGTGTCGGACGCTCTATAGCAGACAGACAACACTGGTGGGACAGAATTGCATAAAATGAATTAGGACAACTGTAAAAACGACTAAAATAAAAACTCATGACGCACTAGTAGCACAGTTACGGTACCACAGTTAAAACTAACAACTGAAATCAGTTTAAAGTTATCAGTTATAGGTAATACGTTTCGGGTATCT
>Ga0056115_1001839_pt1 | contig 10479 bp, 7 predicted proteins | sample WorMetOlspDAHAB1_FD_77007 | JGI IMG/M metagenome (GOLD analysis project Ga0056115, IMG submission 77007) | Marine gutless worms symbiont microbial communities from Max Planck institute for Marine Microbiology, Germany - Olavius sp. DAHAB.1 ... | reverse complement strand
TTCCTAAGGTCCCAGCCCTTTACCTTAAACGATTTATCGTGGACGCCCGGGTTAAAGTAGACAAAATCTTTATTTGCTAAATCCGGATCAAGGTAAATCGGCAGCTTACTTAAGTGTCCGAAGGGCGGCACACAACCGACCTCGCAGCCGACTGATTCACTGACCGCTTCCGGTTTAGCGAATGATACTTTTTTTGTCCCCGCTGCGGTTGCGGCCTGCTTCCAGTTCACCTTCTTGTTGCCGGGCAGAACCAGGACAATCATTTTTCCTTGCTTGGTCTTTAAGACAAGGGATTTGACCGTCTCGGATTCATCGACATTGAGGGCCTCGGCCATGGCCGGATTGGTATACACCGGTTCGTGCTCAACGATTTCATAGGAGATTTTTTGTTGATCTAACATGCCGATGATTTTTTCTTCTAAGGTCATTAAGTGACTCCCTAATAGTAGTCTGTTTAAGAAAAAATCATGAACGGATTCTATTGTAATATATTTTTTTGGATAGGATTTACAGGATCTACTGTCTAAATTAATAAATCAAATTAGAATCCATCCCTTACTAATTACCAGAGGGCATTGTAAGCTAAAATAGTGTAGCTAACCAAATTAAAATAAAATCGACATAATTCCTTAATTCGTCATTCGTCAATCGACATTCGTCATTCCTGAAAGCCAGTTGTGAAATGCCGTCTCTCCTGCAGGCCTTAACCCAAATTCGGTACCCGCAGCCATAACCGCATGAACCATGTCCTGAGCATACCCCCTGGAGCACGTGAAAAGAATACCGGATCGATTCTGAGATTTTTCCAGCATCACACACTGGCAGGGAACATGGGCCCAAGGTCCTTGTAGCAAAAATGGCGATTCATTTGAAGGACTAAAAAAATCCAGCGACGTCAGCTTTTCAACTAATGGCGCCAGGTTCCGTCCAACTATAGCCAACATCACGGTGGCATCGGTTACATCGGTATAGGCCGTACCCTCCGGTAACGCCGGTATATCTCCGGCTAAATGCCACAGGGATGACTGGGTGCGGTTCATGCGATTGATTAAAATACCATTGGCGTATGAACACCGACCCGGTGCTGGCGGTATGTTCAATCCCCAGGGTTGAATTGCATCGATTTCCCGGTCCTGCAGATCCCACCGGGCCCGGTGGCTCAAATCGATCAGCCAGGGTCCATCGCCCTGATTGTCATACTCGAGGATTACGGTCCAGTTGTCTTGCACCTCTGTTTGGGCGGGCGTGCTGTCGAATACTACCGGGGAACGCCTGATAATATTATCTGCCATTTTATACCTCACATTTTCAGTCTTTTGCCTTCAGGATCATAAAAGGGCGTCGGGACCACGGTCGCGTACAAAAGCTGCCCCTCGCATTCGTCTTCATATATCTGCAGCCGCCGGCCGGTTTCCGCCAGAGGTGCATCGACCAGGGCCATCCCAACCGACTCATTCAATGTCATACTGTGCCGTGCAGTACAGACGTAGCCTTTGATATCGTTTTCCACTACAATGGACCCGTCTTTGGGCGCACGCGAGGAGTTTTCCATTTTAAATCCCACCAGCTTCAAACGCCCCGCCTGTTTTTCGGTCTGGTGCAGGGCGACCGCTCCCACAGTTTTGGCCTCCAGTTTATTGCGCGACCATAGAAAACTCAGCCCGACATCATGCAACGTCGTCCGTATCTCCGATTCGGCACCGATGATGATATGCCCTTTTTCCAATCGCAGCACATTCTGGGCCTCCAGCCCGAAATTGCGCAAGCCGAAATCTTTGCCGGCCGTCACCAGCAGGTCCCACAAGGTCTGCATATACGAAGAGGCAACGTGCAGTTCGTAGGAAAGCTCACCCACGAAACCAAGCCGCATGGAGCGTACCGGAATCTCGTTTTTAACAGAGAACTCGCGGTAAGCCGCAAAAGGGAAGGCCTCATTGGAAACATCCGTGTCGGCGACTCTTTCCAGGACCTTGCGGGCCTTAGGGCCGGCCAGATTTATTACCCCCAGAGCATCGGTCAGATTCACCATGTTAAAATTCCAGCCGTCATAGCGGGTATGATAGCGAAACCATTCCACCGTGGAGCCGGCCCGACCGGTGGATGTGGTAAAATAATACTCGTTCTCGGCACGCTTGACCACCACCCCATCGTCAATAATACAGCCGTCGTCGTTGCACATGGCCGAATATTTAATTTTCCCGTCCGCAATCTTCGACATGTCGCCCACATAAACGCGCTGCAGGGCATTTAATGCATCCGGGCCCCAGATTTTGAACTTCCCAAGTGTCGAGGCATCCAGCATGCCGACATTTTGGCGCACGTTGTCGATTTCCTCCCGGCAGGTGAAATCCTGCGAAAAATAGCGGGCCCGCCACCAGACACCGATGCGGCGCAGAATACCCCCGTCCTTTTTCTGGCAATCATGCATGGGGGTGCGTTTACACATATCATGGTTGCTGCCGGCATAGGCGGCAATCAGAGTCGGGACCAGCGGTGCCCTGACCGTGGTCGGTTTGGCGGCAGCGGTCGATTCAGCATGGTACTGCGCCAGAAACAACGGCAGGTTGTGACCGGGTATCCCGCCCTGCCCCGGCCCCGTGCCGGCGGCGGTAAAGCGTTTGATCAACTCGGCGCCATCAAATCCCATTTCCAGGGCCTGTTTAATATTTTTAATGGTCGTATCCTCATCAAAGCAGATGAAGGTTTTGCGGCCCTTTACCGGTGCCATCACCATCTTGCAGCCCTTATCCGGGCCGGTCAGGGTGGCCAGATTCTGTCGCGTGTGGTTGATCTCACTTTCAACCTCAGCGCCGCAATCCGCCGCGGCCAGCAAACCGGCCAGCGTACCGGATGTTTCAATCGACCACGGATGGCTTAAACCCAGCATGCGGCCGGCGGCGTGCATTTTAGCCGGCAAATTTTGGGCCAGGAAGAAGCCCGTGTGAGAATCGAATTCCAGCCTGGCCTGGGCCATGGTCAGCGGACCGGTACTCGGCGTCAGGCCGGCCGATGCCACCAGGAGATCACAGCCAAACTCTTTATGCAGCGTACCCTGGTTGGTGCCCAGGGTGACTTTATCGACGGCCGTTTTGCCATGGGCTTCGGTTGCCACCCACCCACTCATATAGGGGATGCTGCGCGCCTGAAGTTTGCCGATTAGTTCGGTATCCTGGCCGTCTTCCCGGATATCCGCCACACAGGCAATTTTTAGTCCCTGATCATGCAAATCAATGGCGGCCTCCAGCCCCAGGTCATGCCCGATACTGAACACCGCCTCGCTGCCGGCAAGGATACCATAGGTGTGCGCCAGTCGGTGCGCACAGCTGATCTGCATCACACCGGGGCGTTCATTGTTTTCAAACAGCAAGGGCCGCTCGATGCAGCCAGTGGCAACGATAACACTTTCAGCCCTGATCTCGATATAGCGTTCATCAAAGGAATCGGATTCACCGCCGATCTGAATCGCCGTAATCAGATTATTGTTATAGGCACCGACCATTGCGGTATGCGTAAAAATACGGACATTGTTCATTTGCCCGATCCGATCAGCCAATTGCCTGGCCCGTTGATAAAGCTGGGCATCTTCATTGTAGGTCGCCGTCCGGTAGTCAAAAAAACCGCCCAGCCATGGTCGTGCCTCCAGCAGAATAACGCGCAGCCCCTTTTCTGCGGCAGCTGCGGCCGCCAATATTCCCGCCGGCCCGCCCCCGATCACGCACACATCCGCCCGGGGATAAATTTCATCATAGGTTCCCGGCATTTGAAATTCAGGGGAAATCTTACCGATTCCGGCGACCTTACGCACCTGCTTCAGGGCCACGGGCCAAACCTGAGCTGGTTTGTGCATGGTGCGGTAATAAAAGCCGGCGGGCATGGCCCAATCCATTTTGTCCATAAAACCCATCAAATCTTTATCAGGGGTACCTTTAACATTTTGAGCTGTCACAGACATCCCGGCTTTAAGCAGCGTGTTTTCCGTGCGCACATTAGGAAGACCGTCTACTTCCATGCAGGTATTCGAGCATTCACCATCCAGACTGTAAAGCCCGCGCGGGCGGTGATATTTGAGGCTTCGCGAATAAATACGAGTCCCAGCGGCATACAAGGCTGTGGCAATCGTATCACCTCCCAGCCCCTGGCATGATTTACCGACATAATTAAATTGAAAGCGTTGTTCGGGATTTATCCGTAAGGTTGGCAGATTGTCCAGCCGGCTCATGAGGGCGCCTCCGATTGATCTACTTCAAGATTGGTAGTGGTGTTGCGATAGATGGTGAACCACGAACCGCAACCGTCCCGGTGAAACCACCATTCATGCTGGGTTCCGGCCACAGACTTATTCATATGCACGTAATCGCTCCAGGCTGCCGGTGTTAAACCCGCTTCGTCAGGCCGGGGACCTTTTTCTTCTCCCCCAAAACGAAATTCATACCCGTTGCGTTTACCACAGATGGGACAGGTAATTGTTAATGACATAGGTACCTCCGATTTAGTGTTCAGGTGTCAGGTTTCGGGTGTCAGGAAACCGCGGTGATAGATCCTGACAGCTGAACACTGACACCTTTAAAATATCAAAGCACGCGGGAACATCGACCATAAATTTTCAAAATGATATCACTTAGCGCCTAATGAACGTCGAACATCGAACGTTCAATCTGTTCATTGTTCCGGACAGATGCAGCCTCTTGCGAGGTGTCAGCACTCTCCATCTTTTTCCTGACACCTGACATCTGAAACCTGAACACTACCACCTGACACCTCCCATGGTTTTAATTCCACGGCCCATAACTAATCGGCGTTGCAATCTCTCCCATCAGGCGATGCTGCTCGTAGCGCCGCAGCGAAAAGGGCTTCAACATCGGCGGACAATTGCCGCCGGCCATAAATTGAGCCATGTATTTGCCGGCAGCCGCGCTGGATTTAAAACCAAAATATCCCCAGCCACAGTCCATGTAGTAGCCGTCGATAGGGTCGTTGCCGTCCATAATCGGAGCCATGTCGGGCGTCATGTCGGCCAATCCCGACCAGTGCCTCATAAACCGCACCCCTCTCAGGCAGGGCAACATTTCCGACAGAGCTTCGGCTTGGTGTTTGATATAATGAGCGGTTGACAGGGTCGTATAGTTGGGCCATGGGTCCATATGGGCTCCGGTAGCGATTTCACCTTTCAATGTCTGGTTGGCATAGGCATGATAGGCACCGGAAGAGACAACATGGTTTAAAATCGGCTTCAGGGGCTGGGTCACCATGGCCTGGATGTTCAATACGCTGATCGGCAGCTTGATGCCCAACATTTCGTAGGAAATGGATGCCGAATAACCGCCGGCAGCATTTAAAACCCGCGGTGTGCTGATCTTGCCCCGGTCGGTATCGACCGACACTATTTTCCCATTCTCGACATTTATCCCCGTGACTGCCGTTTGCTGATGAATATGAACCCCGTGTTTGGCAGCTCCTTTGGCGAGACCCCACACCACCGCATCGTGTCGTACAATGCCGCCCGGCGGATGGTACATGGCGCCGAAGATCGGATAGGTAATATCGTCGGATATGTTCAGGGCCGGTACCATTTCTTTGCATTGCTTGGCATCAAGCAAATGGCTTTCGATACCGTTGAACTGGGCCGATGCAATTTGCAGCCGTGCGGCGCTCATCGCCGCTTCGCTGTGGCACAGATTTAAATTACCACAGTTGTAGAACATCAGGTTGTAATCGAGTTCCTTGGTCAATATGGACCAGAGATCAAGCGCTTCCTGGTAAAGCGGCAAATTTTCCTGGGTCCGCTGATTGGCCCGCACAATGGCGGTATTTCTGCCGGAACCGCCGAACCCGATAAAGCGCTTTTCGATCACGGCTACATTGGTCAACCCGTGATCCCGGGCCAGAAAATAAGCGGTCGCCAGCCCATGCAGTCCGCCGCCGATGATGACGGCGTCGTAAGCTGAATTCAGCGCAGACGGTTTTCCCCAGAGCGGTTTATATTTTCCAAACATAAGTGTGCCCTCTGTTTTTTACTATATTTAAACCCCGCAGTATTTAGACAGTACTGAAGTCCATACATTAATGAAATAAATCCTTTCAACCTAAAAAGAAAAAAACAATAATTTTTTTTATTTTTTTGCTATTGAAAACTTATCTTATTGTAATATATATTAATATTGATATAGCCAGTATGAAAGAAAAAATGTCAACAAACTATTTTAAATGAGATTAGATTGTGATATTTATTTTTCTTCAGATTACGAAAGCTAACCTCTTATTTAATATATTTTGTTTATTTGAGCGCTGGGTGGGAGATTCACAAGAACATGAACCTAATCGTAACCTAAACAACACAGGTCACAGTGAAACAAAATATGATGAAAAGATTGGTCGAACAGCAGCACGCTCTGACCCCTAAAGGCCGGATTATAGGGAAATATATTCTGGACAACCCGCGCAAAGCGGTATTCATGACCACCAAAGAACTGGCGGCAACATGCAATGTGAGCGAAGCGACCGTGGTTCGTTTCGTCGGTCAGCTGGGATACGGAGCTTACAGCGTTTTTCAGCAATCACTCAGGGACTTTGTCGACACCGAATTGACGCTGCTGGATCGTACCGATTTATCCGGGATCAAGGGGCCGGGGACCGATCGCCTCAGTCGCGTACTCTATGAAGAGATGGATAATCTGAAACAATTTTTTGAGTCCATCGACATGAAGGATTTGAATAGGGTGGTGGACTATCTGCAGGAAAGTAAATCTGTTTATGTCATTGGCTCACGCCTGTCCTACACCTTTGCCTATTATTTAGGATGGTCCCTGACCAAAGTGCGCCATAATGTCCGTATCTTGAGAGGCAGCGACAGTACCGCCATCGACTGGCTGAGCATTGCTGAACCCGGCAGCCTGGCAGTTATTATCGCCACATCCCGCTATCCCAATGAAATGATTAAACTCGGTAAAATAGTCCGTCACCTGGACCACACTCTGCTTGTGATTACGGACAGTTCGCTGTGCCCGTTGACGCAATTCGCCCATCTGTCGCTGGTGGCAGCATCAAAACACATCCCGTTTATCGGCAGTCCGACCACGATATCCTGCATTATCAACTATCTCGTTTTGGAATTGGCAAGCCGCAACGGGGATCGGCTGAAAAACCATCAGGAAAAATTGGAGCAAGCTTATCGGGAGAATGACATTTTGTTTAATCTTGATTATAAGTGATTTCATGTTGACAAATTATCCTTTCTGTCGGTAATTATCTTTTGAAAATTAAAAACCCATCAATAGACCCTTCGGCTTAGGCCATTGATCATGCTTTCATTTTATCTTCGACGAAACTAGGGCACCGGGGGAGGCAATGCTAATAATAGCTTCTCCCCTTTCACAATCTAGGATTCCAAGATGGAATCAACGGTAATTCGCTCAATGATTCAATTAACCTTTAACTAAAAAGAGGAGGATATGTCATGAAGAGCAAAGCAGCCGTATTAAGAGAATTTGGTCAGCCATTATCCATCGAAGAAGTGGAAGTGGAGGCCCCTAAATCAGGTGAAGTGCTAGTTAAAAATGCCTACTCGGGTTTCTGCCATTCGGATTTCAGTGTGATCAAGGGAGACATCCCTCTGCCGCTGCCGATGATCTGCGGCCACGAGGCAGCCGGTGTGGTCGAAGAAGTGGGCCCCGGCGTCACTAAGGTCAAAAAGGGAGATCATGTCGTTGCCACCTGGATGATCCCCTGTGGCCAGTGCCCCAATTGTTTGAGAGGCCGAGGCAATATCTGCTCGACGAATATGGCTTATTTTATGACGGGCACCTTGTTGGATGGAACTCCGAGGTTCAAGGATGCCCAGGGGCAGCCGGTGCTGCACGAAGCGTTTGTTGCGGGCTTTACCCAATACACGGTGCTGCCCGAGGCGGGCACCATCCCCCTGCCAAGTGATTTCCCCCTGGATCAGGCCTGCTCGATGGGATGCTGCGTTCCCACCGGGTGGGGATCGGTCGCCAATGTGGCCAACGTTCAACCGGGCCAATCGGTGGCGGTCTATGGCATGGGCGCCGTCGGGCTCAACACCGTGCGTGCATTGTCCCACCGCAATGCCAGCCCGATTATCGCCGTCGATCTGGAAGGCAACAAGGTAGACATCGCCAGGGAATTCGGGGCCACCCATTTCATAGACAGCTCCACAGAGGACCCGGTGCCGGCCATCATGACACTAACCGGCGGCGTGCAGGCTGAAGATGGTTCCTGGGTCAGTGGCGGAGCCGACTTCGTATTTGAAGTCAGCGGCGATCCAGGCGCGTTGGTCCAGGCCTACTGGTCCATGATTCCGGGCGGCAAAACAATCGTTACCGGTATTCCGCCGGCTGACTCGGCCTCCGAATTGCCGATGATGCTGCTGGCGCTGCAGGAAAGATCGATCATCGGGCATCTCTATGGAAGTATCTCGCCCGGCCTTGATATTCCGGCCCTGGTCGATATTGCCCAAACCGGTGAAATGAAACTCGACAAGCTAATTGAGAAAAAATTTAAAATCGAAGACATCAACGAGACTATCGACGCCATGGAAAAACGCCAAATCAAGGGAAGATGGATAATTGAGTGGGATTAAATCGAAACCGGTGTTTATCGTTTACAGCTTTATAGGAAATTAATTGATGTCGGGCAGGGATTGTCATCGATTGTGATACAGCTCCTGCTCGGCTTGTTTAAACCAGCTTATTGTCGGACAGCTGAAATGATAAGCGTTTAACCTGAACATAAGGAGGATGCCATGAAATTCCTGAAGGTGAACATGACCGGCAAAACCATAGCCGTCGAAGATGTGCCCCAGGAATACCTGGGTCTGGGAGGCAGAGGTCTTACATCGATCATGATCAATGGGGAGGTGCCGCCCAAATGTGATCCCCTAGGTCCGGAAAACAAGCTCATTTTCGCTCCCGGCCTTTTGAGCGGGACTAATTTGGTCAACACGAGCAGACTTTCCGTGGGAGCTAAAAGTCCGCTGACCGGAACCATAAAGGAAAGCAATGCCGGTGGAACGGTGGCCGCGGCCCTTGGACACCTGGGGATCTCTGCCATAATCGTTGAAGGCCAGGGACCAAAAGGAGACCTCAGCATCCTCAAAATCGATGAAAAGGGAGTGGCGCGCTTTGATGCAGCCGAAGCATACAAGGGAATGCGCACCTATGCCCTCGTGGAAAAGTTGCTGGCAACTTATGGGGAGAAAAATGCCGTCCTTTGTATCGGACCGGCAGGCGAGCAAAAATTGACCGCCGCCTCGATCCAGACTTCCGACATTGACGGCCGGCCCTGCCGGGCGGCGGGTCGCGGCGGCTTGGGGGCTGTTATGGGAGCCAAGGGGCTCAAGGCCATCGTGGTCGACCAGCGCGGCAAAAGTCCCGCTGCCATCGCCGATCCGGATGCTTTCAAGGAAGCATCCAAAGCCTATGCCAAAGCGGTCAAAGACCATCCTTTCAGTGGTCAAATGATGCCGGCCCTCGGCACCGCCGGTCTGGTGGCCCCGATCAATTCAATGGGCGCATTCCCCAGCTATAATGCCACCAAGGGTGTCTTGGAAGGTTGGGAGAATGTCAGCGGCGAAACCATGGCCCAGGTTATCCAACAACGCGGCGGCAAGACCACCCACGTCGGCTGTGCCCAGTGCATTGTGCATTGCTCCAATGAATTTGTCGATGAAAACGGCAAGTATGTCACTTCATCCCTGGAGTACGAGACGATCTGGTCCATGGGCGGTATGACCGGCATCAATAATCTCGATACAGTTGCCCGGTTGGACTACCTGTGTGATGACATCGGTCTGGATACCATGAGCACCGGTGTGGCGGTTGCAGTGGCCATGGATGCGGGATATAAGGAATTCGGCGATGGCCAGGCCGCTGTCGATATGATTGAAAATGTGGCGCAGGGAAGCGAAATCGGCAAGGTCATCGGCAACGGTCCGGCCGCCGTTGGCCAACACTTCAACCATGCCAGGGTGCCGGTTGTCAAGGGCCAGAGCATCGCCGCCTACGACCCCAGAGCCATGCAGGGCAATGCGGTCACCTATGCCACATCACCGATGGGAGCGGACCACACCGCAGGCAACGTGGTCGGGGAATATCTGACCCAGGCCCTCGATCCATTGAAGGCCGAAGGCCAGGTCGAGGCATCTCGCAACATGCAGATTGCCATGGCTGCGGTCGACTGCACCGGTATGTGCCTATTAGCCAGCTTTGCCATAACGACCCCCGAAGGCGGCGCAGCCTTCTTGAATGCCATGAACGCGAAGTTGGGCACCCAGCTCGGGCCGGATGACATTCCGGCAATGGGTATCCGGGTGTTGCAAGCGGAACGGGAATTCAACCGCAAAGCCGGATTTACCAATAAGGACGATCGCTTGCCCAGGTTTTTCTACGAGGAACCGCTGCCGCCCAACAATATAGTGATCGTCATCAGCGACGAGGTGAACGACAGCCCATCGGATTAACAACG
>Ga0056115_1001838_pt1 | contig 10480 bp, 5 predicted proteins | sample WorMetOlspDAHAB1_FD_77007 | JGI IMG/M metagenome (GOLD analysis project Ga0056115, IMG submission 77007) | Marine gutless worms symbiont microbial communities from Max Planck institute for Marine Microbiology, Germany - Olavius sp. DAHAB.1 ... | reverse complement strand
CCGTCGTATCGGCCGCAGTACTCGTTCTACCGAGCGAACGATACGCCACAACCTCCGCTGCCGCCGCCGCATCTGCCCGAGTCCTACCTTCGACGATCCAGCAACGACTTGGATGATCGCAGGCCGGTTCATGGTTTCCGATAAAGCTGCCTGTCGTTGTCAGCCCCAGTCGAGTTATTGGCTGTCAGAACCCCCCACCCCCGGAAATAATACTAATTGATAAAATCGTTACAAACGGCTACGGAACGAAGTAGCAAGTGTCTAAACGCATTTTCTCACGTTAAAGTACAATAAAACTCGGCAATGAAAATGTCGCCGAGTTGGAATGGATAGAAGAAAAATGTGCACAAAATTGGAATGGTACAATTATTTAAAAAATCTAGTAACTATATCAGGTTAAACTTTCTCACTCACCTTGAGCGGAGACTGTCAGGTTGTCGTGTATGTGGACTTGACAAAATCACTGATTCGTTGCATATCCTTACAAAAACCGTCCCGTACCTACACTACGTCTGAAAACAGACTGGACGTCTAAACTTACGTATAACGGATCACATCACCAGTTACAGTCGTGGTGATATCATACATAAATGTCCACGTGGTAGTTGCAGACATAGATACATCACCAGCTTTATTTCCTCAATACGTGGCTTGTTAGTATCAAGTGAATTCTAACCTATCCGTAAGTGAGAGATAGATTTTTGTTGCCGAGTCGTGACTGGCGGTATATGATTATCTGCACGTTTTAGGGTAAATGTTTGGACTATATTTAAAAAAAACTACGTAATAACCGTGACCAGTGTACGGTTACTGTAGAGTATTTGTGTCCGTTGAAGCTGTTGATGGCTTATTATATCACACGGCTTTCTGGAGGTTCAGTTTAAATAGTGTAAGATCAGTCTAACTATTCTAAGACTTGGAACTCGGCCCCACATGTTGGAAGAAAAGAAGGCGAATTTGTACGAAATAGTACGTTGTAAGTGGTGTACTCACAAAAGAAGTGCAGGTCGACACTTAGACAAATTCGCTGACAGAAAGGTTGCCTTTCTGTCGAAATGCTTGCTGGCTGACAATGCGCCGTGCAGGGTGGTCAGTGTTGCCTTCATATAGGAGTTGCCTCGCTGTTTTTGTCGGTTGTATTTAAAATTCTTCGTGTGTTGCCACCTGTATGGCGAATAACAACTAAATATCACTCATTTTAGGATTTCTTATGACATTGGGGCTGCACAAGAGCACCTTCCCGACGGTCCTGCGTTGGTCTTTTTGCAACGACTGCGATAGTTAACTATATTTGTATATAGTTAACTGCAAGTAGTTACACTACTTTTTAAGAGTGATTAACTACCGGTACTGTAGTTAAACTACTGTTTTGCGAAGTAGCTTTCCTTAGGGACAGACTGAAGAAAGCTGGGAAAGTTTTTTTATGACGGGGTGTAAATGTGAAGACTGTATGTAGATAAGTCAGAATTGAGTATACAATAAGTATACAGTTGATCAGTAGAGAAAAATATTTGAAGGTTAACTTGTGTATTAAACATCGCTGCAGTGTTACACAGAAACGGTTTCAGAATGTTTTAGAAAAGTAGTATGCTGTAGTTAATAACTGCCAGTCAATAGCTAATTTGTCCGAAATGTTGTTAACTAGTAGTTATAACTGCTTTTTGCAGGTATAGTTAACTACTGTAGTTTAAACGACTTTTGTAATAGTTAGTGACTGCCCATCACTGCCTTTGTTTGCGTGCCGTGGTACGGAGTCCGTCATAATTGGCATAGAGAACACAGTCACCGCTGCCCGTTCATATCTTCTATAGCTGCCATTGTAACGCGCAGAACTGATCAGTATGCTCGTATGTAGCAATGTATATGCGACACATTGCGGTCACCGTTTGTCGCTTTTCGAATGCAGCTGTTCTAACAGTAGCCGACTGTAGACGATCATCATTTATCGCTGTTGTTGAATATGTTGTCGTCGTTGCTGCTGCTATTGTACACTAGTATAATGTTCGCGCATCCGATTTCATACAGGGTGACTCAAAAAAAGTAAGCAACTACCCAACTTGTCAGTAAAATTGTTTTAAAACCCGTCAATAGTAGTACAAAGTGATAATATTACGGTGCTTGTTTGACACTATTGTTTGACTGAAAATTTTATTATGTCTGGCTTTACTACTTACGATTTAGTGCCATTTGTTCATGATTTGACAGCGGCTTTCTTTTTTTTTGGACCACCCTGTAGTTTACTGAATGGCTGTGAGATACTCTTTAATGTTGGTCGTTTACTTCTGGTAATATTCTGTTTCCGAAATAAACATGTAAACGTACTTTTTCCCGTAACAGTCTGACCATCTTCCAACACAGCCTGAATGCCTCGAGTATTATAGCCTATACTTTTCAGTGGCGTAATAATTCGACGATTCGTGCGGTCGTGCCCACATATCATTTAGTGGCAGTTACTGCAGTTGTCCTTGCGCAGTTATTTTAAGGCAAAGTCATACATTGCGTTTTACCTGAATATATCATATTTTCATAGGGCGACAATGATGTCATTCTGTCTACGGTAGTTACCATCGCCATCTTGTAGGAATAGCGTGTCGCAGTGGTGTAACTTCGTCGTCTCGAGTGTGCGTAGCTGTTGTGTGTGGAAATTCGCCAGTCAAAAAAACACGGTCAGCGAATAACTTTTTGAGTAGACAGAATGGCGTCGTTGTCACTCAATGTATCGATCGGAGGTTGGATTTGCACCACTGTGTGAAATTTTTTCTATGTAGTGTATCGTGCACCGGCAACCGGCACCTGATCCATGGGCATCGTGCACCGGCAGTCACTATGATTGGGTGGCATGGCACGGCACTGGGCTGCAGGCGACGGGGGCCTGGCAACTCAAAATGGCATCGACGTTTAAGCGATTAGTAATTTCGCGATCGGTTTTCCTCTTTTTTAAAACTAGAAGCTTAGTTAATGGCTAGGGTTCGGGTAGAGTAAGTGGTAGGGTTACGTTAGGGTTAGAGTAGGGTCAGGGTTAGGTTTATGGGTCGGTTTAGGTGCCAGCTTATTATTAATAGCTGGCTGCCGGAGCACGATACACGACCTTTTTTGCTATATGACTTATACCGTCAGTGTCAGTGTCAGAGTGTGATGTACACTGTACTACAACTGTATGTATACTGTTGCATTCGTTTTACCTATTCATTGGCCGATTTATGAATATCGTCGCCGCTGACTGCACATCGGTACGGAAATACAGTTAGTAAAGTATTCCTTGTTATCAGTAGAAAATATCTTCTACGAACTTCTGATGCCTGATTGGGACAGGCGAGAAAAAGTGCAGCAATAATACTTATTCCCGGTCACACGGATAACAGCTTAAAAGAAAACGACAAACTTCGAAGTCTGTTGGTCCTAAAGTCTGTCCGCCGTGAGTTTCCTTGGATTCGCTTGTACATAGTACGTAACACATCTGAAATGTTTTGATTTTTGTGTGCTTTGTTGACGTTGTAAATTACATAGGTGCTGTTCGAACTGCGTTATTTACCGTCAACGATCACGGTGTCATTACAATAGACCGGTTTCCAAATTTATTCGTATGTGAAAAATCGTAGATATAAGGTGATGTTAAATATATCCTATTCTATTTGTCGTGTGCCAAATATTCCATGTTATTGATGTCTTATGTTGTTGTTATTTTGGTTCGTCCGTTATTTATATTTAATTTTAAAACTTAAAACATGAGGCATTTATGTGACAAAATAACGTTTAACATAATGAAACCAGTCTTCAACATCTTTTGCGAACTAAACTAAATATGAAACGTTCCACATGCGATAAATTAAAGATATATTTAATATCTTTATCTATGGCTTTGCACATATCAATAAATTAGGAAATCGGCCTATTATTATACAGTCATCTATATGCGCACAGACCGTTGTTGTTAAGAACTGCCTGACCAGCTGTGTTGTTGCAGTATTTCAATGATACGATTTCGATCGCGATGCGACTTGACGTTGTTGTAACAAACGCCGAAGTTCTGTAATTAATCTGCTGCTGTGTGGCATCGTTTTACATTGAATAACTGTCATGATGTTGTCTCGCTACCACGCGACGCCATACAGAGTACGGCGTTTCCGTCGTGGTGTACGCTCTCTCTCTCTCTCTCTCTCTCTTCCTGTTGCACTCGTGTAAGGTGACCATAATTTCTGATAGCCAAAAACGAGACAACCGGCGGTGCTAAGCGCCGACGCCGGAGGACCAGATGCTCGACGCCGGAGGTCCTACGTGGGAGTGGGTTTGGAAGGGGGTGAGCCCCTTCCCGATTGCGGGGATTCGGGGGTGTCACACCCGAGAAATTTTCGAAATTCAGCACGCAATTTGGTGACTTTCGGTGCACCAAATTTAATAATTTCTTCAAAATCCGGAAATCGGGACAGAAACGGGACGAGGCGTGAAAACGGGACAAAACGGCGTCCCGTTTGATGTCAAAAATTTTCCGGGACAGACACCGCCTAAAGGGGACTGTCCCGAAAAAAAACGGGACGGATGATCACCTACCACTTGTGGTTTGGTAGAGCGCGGTTAATCTTTTCGGCGTAACGTTTTTCTTCGGCGATTCCCCCCATATTTCGGGAAGAAATTATGACGGATCGTCTTCGCCAGATATCAGAGACGATACGATTCTGCCGATTATTCGCTGACGATACAAAATGGAGACATAATTCACCATATGTTTTCAATGGCCACAAACGCACGCACGCGCATTGTGGTCCTCTTTTTTTCGGGTGTGGGCGAGCAAGCGAATGCCGAGTTGTAATGGGACAGGACGGAAAACTGAAGCATTGACTCTCTAAGCTCTGCCCAGCTGCCATTCCAAACCGGACACAGATGCCAATGTGGGGCAGCAGTGATTTCATTCTCTTTGCAATGGTTACCGCCCGCCGCGTTGGAGATATACTATGTTTCAGAATAAACTTACCTGTTCTTGCGAAAATGCAAACCGTAGACTGTGAAGAACAGCAGTCGAAATACACGGTCTGCAATTAATCTTGGCATTAGAATGTTCAGATTTTCATATTTTAACACACACTCTGTTTAAATTAAAGTATACCTCGAGGATTACCTCCAATGTGGCGGCGTGGTTTTATGCACATTTCAATAACTTCACTGGGCCTCATGTATAAAGCTCATTGTGCCTTGGTGTATTTTGCTGCGGACCCAATTCCCCTCATTTTGTCTGACCAAACACTCGCCCACAGTGGCGGTTTTCGGCTGGGTAGGAGGGGGCACAGTCCCCTCCCCAGTTTTGGGCCAGCCCCCACTTTCGTGGTGATGTCTGAATTGCTTCATCCTGAAAGTTAAAACTAAGCCGTGAATGAATTATACACTGCCACAGTTACATGTAACGTTAAAATTTGTCTAGTAGTTTAACATTTTTAGCCCCAGACCCCCTACTGGGGCTTTGTCCTTGGATCTCACTAGGTGAGTTCAGTCCCCCACGTCCCCTTTGGAAAATTCTGGGATCCGGCCTGATGCTCTTGGGGGCAAATCAATAGACCCTCACAGATGGGGTCATGCCCCTAGAGTTTCTTGGACTAGAACCGCTACTGCTTAGCCACTGTTCAGCCGACAACGTAAAGGATTCGTTCAGTGTTTACACTTAACATATATGGAGTCTGTTTAATATCGTTTGCCGCCGCAAAAAGTATTAATTCGTAATTCCATAGTTTAAATCATAATATTTATACGGAAGTTGTGTATAACAAGTTTCTGACCAGCGCCTGCTACTGATTACCATGAGAGTTGAGAGTGTCCCGGTTTTATTTTGGATACGACGTAGTTTATGACTTTGTGACCGAATTTCTAAGTTTTGTATAGTCACTTTTCGTAATGCCTGCCAGTGATAAAAGAAGAATTAACCTTGTTGTTTTCGATGAGTTCAGTTTGTTACAAACCTTTCAGTAGCCATTTTACATGTAACAGGCATGGGCGTCGATTATGGAGTGGACAGGGGCACATGTCCCCATACTTTTCAAATAGGCGTGGACGTCATGTGTTTTGTGAATAAATGGGTTCTCTGCTATCCTGTTCAGTGCTGTTGGTGTTCAGTAGCTGTATGTAACTCCGACGACTGATCTTCAGTATTATAAATCTACTCTCAAACGCAAAATATTTGATGAAATGGTAAGAACTGTCTCGATGAAACATAAAACGTCATCCGCTTCAGGAGGGCTTTGCCCCTGGAACCTCCTACGTTTACCACGCGATCGACGCCTATGGTAAGAGGGGCTATTTAAACATTATGTGACGCTAGAAGGGAGAGGTGAGTATGTAAACTGGGAGTGATACTGTATTATAGGGCAAGTGGGTTACATGTGTTTGTAACGCTGCAGGTTTACTTATATTTTGTATGAATTTTTATGTCTATCTTTTGTACAGAATTCGTCTAATACCCACTTGTCACGTTTACTATTATATTTAGACGGGATGAGGAGGTAAGATTGTCTCAAAATGCGTTATGTACGACATAGTTTATGACTTTGTGACCGCATTGTTAAACGGCCCCTTTTAGCGAAACGTACTAGTTTAAAGAATACTATTTGTGGGTGCTGTAACACGAGTTATGCTTTAGAGTCATGTCACCTTCAGACTGAACTTTATTATTAAAGGTGAAATGTTTATGTATATAGTTATACATTGCACTGTAGACGTTTCCGACTGTTTTTGTTGGCTGGGCTGCTGTAAAATAAGCCCACCTCGTTTTCTGGGCAAGTGTTGCAGGGGACGACAAAATCGTGGGGCAACTTTGTATTGCTTTTGTTGTTTGGGTTTTGGAGTTGTGCCGAGTTATTTTCTTTCGCTGTTAATTTTTGTTAGCATCTGTTAAGTTAGTGTGAAGACAGCCAGCATTTGCAGTGACCCGATGCTTGTTTACTGGACGTCCCAATTCTCCACACTCGCCTCCCGCTGCAATTACGTCGCGCCGTTGAGAGCACGTCACAGCAGACTGTAGCGTTTGGCGCCGTGACGTTCAATAATAAGTTGATAACGGTGCGATTTTCACCGTGGGCGGCGCCAGCGGGCTGGCAGGGGGAGGAGCTGCCCCTGTGCCCTATGCCCTGCGCCCCCGGCTGCCCCCAGTCGTGAGAAAACATTGTGCCCTCTCGCCCCTTCCCGTCCATTGTCGCAGCGTACAGTTTATGTAAAAATCCACGAAATGTGTCAAAACAGTGCATAGTCAATGTTGAATTTCTTTTCATTTCCGGCCGTTAACGACCAAAGCACCTGCTGCTAGTTTTCCTCAGTTGAAAGTCCAATAACAACAATTTTCATCCCCCTATGCCTTCCGCCTTGCCCCCTCGCTGCCTCCCTAACTCAAAAATCCTGGCGCCGCCCATGATTTTTATCGAAAAGAATGTTATGAAAAAGTACTCTAAAGCCCAGCGCGTGAAAAGAAGGAACAAATTCTGGTCGTCTGAGCGGAAAGACGCATTAACAAGCTATTGAAAAGTTGAGAACATCAGATCGTGAATGATGTGAACCGTTTGCCAACATTGACCTGGCGTATACACGTGCGTGTAACGTCGTCGCTGTGAATAATTGCAAAATCGGGTAAATAACAATGAAACGACCAGAAAACCCAGCTCCTTTGCTGAAAGACTGCTACCTTTACGGATATTGTTTAAAATGACTGTAATTTGTCTGCGTTATCGACAAATATGTCAGTGACGTGTTTTCTAAACACGCTGTACAGTATACGTTTTATGCTATGATGTTGAGGAAGTCGAATTCGTTGTTCTGTACTGAACATCTCTCGTTGTAAGAGGCGACGTTTTACGACATTAATTGTCAGTGCGTCTGTATTATAATGCAACATTTAAGGGTAACAATTTCGTCGTTTCTCGTTTTATTTGTTTTAATTTTTGGGTAATCGTATTGCTGCTTTACTGTTGTTGTTGCATGCGTCTTAACCGGTGCCGTCAGTCACATATATATATATCTGTAGTATTTCGTCCCCAAGCTAAGCTGGGGTTGTTGATGTTGGCTGTCGTGTTTATCTTGCGCATAGGGTATCGTTTTTACAGCGAAATCTCACACGAAGATTTTGTAATCCCCGGTATGACGTCTGCCAGTCACAGATGTCGCGTTATGGGTAAAGTTAACTGCTTTCTCTTTGAGCAATGAACGCGACTATAGTGCTGGAGTGCAGTGGAGTGGTCGCCTTACGCAGTTTGATGACGTGTTACCTGTGTTAGATCCACAGCGTGCTGACTGATATGCTCTACACCGTACAGCATATACTGCGCTTTCCATAGTCGTTGACAGCATTTGCGTTATAGCGTGTGTGTGTGTGTGCTAAGACTTCCACCCATTTCACACTTCAGGCCGCGTTTCCCTGCGGTTCTACGACCGCAGAGAACCGCCGGAAACCGCAGATATTCGGCGAAGGCCGCGAAGGAACCGCATTTGACCGAAATGAAAACGTAAACCTTCGGGGGGGGGCCTTCCGCAAGAAAACCGCAGCCTTTCGCCGACACAAATATTTGAAGAACGACAGAGAACCGCGACTTGAACCGCGTTAAGTGTGAAAGGGGCATTACGGTGTGTTCATTGTCGCGTGTCTGTGTTGACTGGTGTAGAATACAACATGCAGGGTGGCTCAAAAGTAAGCCCCTACCAAATTAATAATAATACACAAGAATACCAATAAGAATAATGTCATTTATAACGCGCTAAATTCGCCTAAGCAGCAGATGCGCAGTAAGTTGGCAGTATGGAAGAGAAACGTATTTAGCTTAGTTGTGAAAAGATCCTCTCAGATGTCTGGTGAGCGCAAGTCAACTGACAGACTGTTCCACATAGACAGAAAACGCGCGTCTCCGTGGTTCTTGGAACGTGGAGTTGGTAGCGACCAGCAGATCTGAGGCTGAAGCGGCCGGTGCTCTGTGACGTCGGTAGACAGGACGTATTTAGGACGTATTAAATCGCATTAAAACCTGCTAATGATACTATACTACTCGTCGAATTATAGTGTCAAAGAATCAATATAATATAAGTTTGTATTAAATATTCTATGTGTGACCCAAATTTGTGACCTAAATTACGAATCGCGACTCGCAGAGCGGCGACGGGTCATAGAGTGCCACTGAAGTCAGCGCTGCCTTCTTGCATTGGTTGGAATCCACTCCTACATCCGTCCTTCAGATAGAAATTTATGTGAAAAAATGTCTTAGAGCTCATCTGTTCACCTTTCACGGGCTTTTGATTAAGACTGATAACGTCATAAATTAGGTCATGCATACACTATTTAATACCAACTTATAATATTCCTGTGCTTTGAGTTACAACTCGAAAATCTTGCTTTATTGGCAGGTTTTAATACGATATATTGATTATTCTGTATAGGGGCTTACTTTTTGGGTCACCCTGTACACTGCACGGCTGACTGATATTTTAATTGGTGCAAGTGCGTGTTAGTCGTATACTAAGCGCGCACGACAAGGTCCTGGTACTGAAATTTTACTTGTCGAAAACAGCGTAATATTTTCTTAAAGAAGGCGTTAACGTCTGAAAGATCAGTGTAGTTTTTCGTCAGCTTGAAAAAATTTGTAATCACATTCCAGTACAGTTAACAGTAGATGTCTGTCCACTGTTGTCGACTGTTGATTCAAGATGGCTCATAGAGCCGCGCGTTTCTCAACACATCCGCATACTCTTGATATATGTTTAGCGTTCGCCGTTGATTGCTGTTTCATTCTGAAGTAAATTATGTTCACCGTCCTTCTGATGGGGTGGCAGTATTTTGTATATGGATGTTTGTTTATGGGTAATGATCTGCATGACAATCATTGTGAAACAGAATCGGTATTTGTGTTATTGTATTTGCCGGAAGCTCGCCACTACGTTGGTAGGCACGGAAGAGAACGTACGATAGTAACTGTGGGGCCCTCAACCGCCGTGTCTGACGGTGTCTGTGTTGTCTGTTCCAGAGTTGGACATGGTTCAATTTTTGCTTGCCCATTCCAGTTCAATCCATGGATGGATCCAATCCATGTCTAACTCTGGTCTGTCCCGTGCCGACGCTTAACTCGATAAGGAAAGGCGGCGCAAGAAGCCCAAAATTGACAGAAAGCTTGCCCGTAACATGCGTCACTCGTTTAGAGGTTAACGGTAAAGGTCAAAGGTTATGGTCACCAGACCGATTAGTGTTGGGAACGGCAAAAATGTGCCATCTTTCAGTTTTCTAAATCGGCATTGACGCCGGCGGTCGGGATTAATGGGGGAGTGACGTCCCGTCCCGCGGAAGTCAGCGGGCAGCTAACGCAAGGATGAGGTCGGTGAGAACGTTGGATGGCGACATGAAAGAACGACCGGCCATCAGGCCATTTGTCCCAGATTCCCTTGTAGCCTGTGTAAGTAGGTTGGCTAGCATTTAGCGGCATTTTCAGCAATAAGCATAGTTAGGTTATATCGTGCCTTTATAAATTAT
>Ga0056115_1001836_pt1 | contig 10483 bp, 10 predicted proteins | sample WorMetOlspDAHAB1_FD_77007 | JGI IMG/M metagenome (GOLD analysis project Ga0056115, IMG submission 77007) | Marine gutless worms symbiont microbial communities from Max Planck institute for Marine Microbiology, Germany - Olavius sp. DAHAB.1 ... | reverse complement strand
TTCGTTCGGAAACTTTAAGCCAGTGAAGAGATTTCAGAATAGGAGTGATGTGTTTGAGTTTTGGAGCCTGGACAATAGTTCGAGCAAGAGCATTCTGGATGTGTTGGAGACGATTTATTTAAATGCAAGTTATCTGCGAGTGTTTGGGAGTTTTGAGCAAATTCTAGATGTTCCTAATTTTGTATATTACTTAATTACTTGCTTCTGTAATACCTGTAATTATAATTCACGTTTTGTCGTGTTATTTATGCTGTTAAGGAGAGAACAAAGAAGATGCTTCTTGAGCAGAACATTCAGCTGGAAGATTTTGGTGGTGACGTGCAGTCAGTGTGTATTTCAGCACTGAAGGTGGTTAATTTTTACATTTGTTTTTGCTTATACACACCTCTTCATAGTCATTGGATGAAAATACGACGTCTGTTACCCAAGGAAATAATTACAGTAATTGGAAACATATTATTACCGAAAGACAATTTATGTATGGATAGTCAAGACTTATGATATAGTGCATTATCTTGTTTGCTTGTATTAGTGTGGGCAGAATCTAACGAGTGGGAACACAGAGAACAATGGAGGAAGAACTGTTGTTGATTTTAATATCTGCATAGATGAATATCACATTGGCCTACCGGTGTTTATTGTGTTGTTTTGATTTGATAGGGTACAAATTTAGTATCTCTTCAAGAGGCGATCTTAGCGCTCGCAGAAATGCTGGAATGCAGAGCAGATGCAACAGGTCCCGTAGAAGGCGCCGTTATTGAGTCAAAGACTGATCCTAGACGTGGGTAAATATCTTACGTCACTGTACCAAAAATGTGCATTCTTACAGACAGGAACAGTCTCATTATGCTTACTCATCGACTGATCTTCAGTGTTTTATTTCACATGGGTGACCTGCAGTGTCTGTTCATACCTGCTCTGCTTTCAAGGCATTGTCCTTGTTTTGTTATTAGATTTTTCTTGTAGTTTTACGTTTTTGCTGGTGTAAAAAGTTCAAAATTTATACTTTTGATTGTTTATGATGAGCATATATTTTTACACAAAGTATACTAAGACCTTAATGATTGGTTGTAGTGGTAAATTTTGCTGTATTGTGATAAGTATGGATTGGCAGTGGGTCATTATGAAACACATGTGCACTAAATTGATGTTTTCACATCACCATAAATGTGCCACTGGTTTCAGTTGACATTACTTGTTCATTAAGTAATCAACTGCGCTTGTGAAATAGGCTGATATCACAGCCAAATGGCTGTAGCTTTCATACATTGTTAGCATTTCAATTTTGGACCTTTGGAGTTTTTGCTACAATGTCTAATCATCTGGTTACTCATTGTTCGATGTACAGTGGAACACTCTGCCTCCGGCTCTCCGCTTAACCTACAAATTATTTTCTACCTTTAAACAAGAACCGAAACCCTTTCTTTATGGACTGTCATTTTGTTTGCGACAACGAGTACATGGAATGTGTTGTGCACTCTACTTGCAGTGTGTTCCATTTATTGCACTATTCAAGTCGTCTTGATTACATTACGTTACATTATTTTCTTGCTGATTCTGGACTTCTACTTCTAGATTTTTCAGTTTCGAGTTATGGACAGCTATGGAATTGTATCAAGCCAAATGCATGATGGGTTCTGTATGGCCAGAGTCCCACATTAATTTTCTGTAGCCTAACACATCTCCACATTGAATGAGTGTACTCTTAATACCTTGCTGATCTTGCTATATTACACAGTTCTGCTGTTGTCTTTGACGTTTATTGCCTGTCACGAATGGCATCCAGCTGTTTCATTAGTGCTTGTAGATTTATTGAACGGGCTAGAGTTGTGTTCGCATATTGTGTGTGCGTGATTACATTTCAGTATAACGAACGTTATCTGTTACCACGTTGCATTGTAGAAAGCTGTCGACTGCGTTAGTGCAGCGTGGTTCTCTGAAGAAGGGCAGCGTCGTGGTTGCAGGCACTGCGTGGGCAAAGGTTGGTCTCTGCACTATTTACTCAAACCAAACACTCGGCCGTTCAGTGACAACTTACAACGGAAACTATAGTACAAATACGTCGGCATAACCACTGATCAACCAAACACTAAATCTACTCCTAGCCATAACCATAACCATGACCCTACTACTGAATAGCACGCACGTCCACATGAATTCACATTTGCTGAGTGCTTGGGTATTCAGTCTTCACGTTGTCTGTCTCTGTCATTTTGAAAGTGCGTAGGGACACTGCTGTATTTTGATTTAAATATAAGGTAACTTGAGTTTGCTGTCTGTTGAAGTCAGCGGCAAACTACTCGAGACCACTGTTGCTGTTTCCCGCTTCGTTACCTTTTCATCACTTTAGTAAGTTAGTAAGTAAGTGTTCTTCTCATTCGAGCTGAGTGAAATGACCAGAACTGAATTTTCAATTATGATCCAGTCGTGAATTATGTTCTTATCTGTGACTGTTTAACCTGGATCATGGTTTTGTTACAGATACACTGTTGTTGTCAGACTAAGTTTTGTTGTTGGCCAGTGTCTTTCCAATTTTTACCGCTGTTGCGTTTGCATTTGCTTATGTGTGTGTTTAACAAACTATAATGCACCGTCTTTGTGTCCATTGTGAAATGTTACGGATGCGTTTTTCATTATCATGCAGTGGCTTGTGGTAGTGCTGTACCAGGTATGCCTTTAGTTATTCACGTCTGTTGTTAGTTATTTATCATTAGTTATTTGTGGTTGGCTGAGTGTCAGTTTAAATTGAGCTTGTGGAGCCTATTCATGCAAGTTTGTCTTGGCGTAGGAAACTCTGATTCCAAATTCCCGACGGTTTGTCATCAGGGTAATACCTGGCACCAGGGGCTGGGACATCAATCTACCATGCATATTCCTGGTGAGCTAACACGGGAATTTCAAGCTAGGATACTCCCCAAAAGGGGCCAACCTCATTTCCTGATTGATGGTTGTAGGAGTATGACCAAATCAGGGTTAGCTTTTGTTTATTGTGTTCAGTTATTTAGGTCTGTTGAGTTGTACTTAGTTGTGTATTTTTCTGTCGTTTCGTTTTGTTCACTCTCGTGATACCTTTCGTGTCAAATGGTTCCCCTACGAAGACCAGATTGAAGAGTCATATATTGTAATGGTTTATTGTATGTATTCCCAACACGTAACATTGTTAACTTTCTCATTAATTTCAATTTTTTAACCTGCAACATACTTATATACAATATAGCCTATTTGTGCTGAAAGTGCCGTTAACCCCAATCAATCAATCAATCAATCAATCAATCAGTCGATCTATCCAGCTAGGATATACCATTGGCGCTATGCACTCTTAGTAGTGCATGTCAGAAAGAGTTGTTAATTGAAGAAATTTGGCTAATTACATGTGATGTTTGTGCAGCAGCTTATGTGACACTTCTTTCAGTATTGGATACAGCCAAGTGTGATCGTTGACTGATGACAGTGTTGATTGTACTCGCTGTAAGAACAAGACTAACCTGATAAGATTAGTCTACAGAACGAACTGATTGCTGTTGAAAATCGTGCTTCTTTGCTATGATTTCACCGTGCAGTGTCATAATTTTTATTGATGCTGAAGTGCTACAGATGCAAATTAGATGGACGGGACGTTGGGTCACGTGATGTTGTTTGTCAAGGTGCGCGGAATGTTCAATGACAGTGGCCAACCTGTAGCTGTTGCGCAGCCTGGTACTCCTGTGGAGGTTATCGGCTGGAGAGAGCTGCCGTCTGCGGGAGATGAATTTCTTGAAGTTGAAACTGAGGTAAAAAAAATTTAGCCGTTGTCAAATCTTCGTGTTTGTTTCTAAGCAGCACGTGTACATGACAAAGTGGAACGTTTCGCATTTTAATCTGTGACATGTAGAAGATAGTAATGTCGCATAGAAATAGCACTGTACACATAATCAAGAAAATTTTTGTGATGACTGCCGTTCACTGCAATGGTTGAGGCTAATCATTTCTGAAACTGCAAACTGCTTGATTCATGAAATCAAGACTGACTTGTTTCCAGTATGTTACCAGAACGTATTTCGGAGGGTCTGTTATCGACATTGAAGCTGTTCTAAAGCTACTCAGATGGAGTAGTCACATATGTATGCAAGTCCTGACTGTTGGAAGACCAGTTTTCAGGTTCAGTGACCACAGACGCATGAGTGAGCAGAATGTCGACAGGTTTTTTCCCGCTAAATTATACAGTATTCTGTATCCACTAAATACATTTGCAAGATATATTTTATGTTTCTGTAGTCCCCACTTTAATGATCTTTTTAAGCCGATGTCACATGAACGAGAAAAATCGGCCGACAATGGCCTACAATATTGGCCTTCAAAAATCTGTCATCTGACATGAAATCGGCCAACTTTTTTGGTCAGCTGACTTGTCGGACGAATTTCACCGTGTACGAACATTTTTGACCGACATCTGTGAAAAGCTGCTGCCTGATTGGTTGTCTAGCAACAACACGTAAACAACGTGACAGTCGTAATCACAGCGGTTGCAATTAACTGAGTGAACTGGCGTGTGTGTCATGAAATTAATTGCTATGAACAGTCGCCCCCTTTTTGTGACATTTCGTCGTCCGATTACCGCAATGAACAAAATTAGAAAGCGGCAGAAAGAGCAGGAGATTGCTGCTGAACTTGGAAATCGTATGATTGCGTTTACGAATTGAATGGTGGGAAGTTTGTTTTCCTATTTCATTCGAAAACGCATACAAAATGACGTTTATGGCTAATATGTCATAGTGCGTGACACGAAATGATCTTAAAATTTAAGTGACGTTCATTCATGCAACTGTTCCTAAGAAAGCTGCAGATGCTTCCTCGTCTGAATCATCCATGTTTACGCCACAGCCACAAAAAGTTAGCAAAAAAATTTCGAACGTGTGACAGGAAATCGGCCGATTTTTATCGGCCGATAAAAATCGGCCATTGTCGGCCAATTTTTGTCGTTCATGTGACATCAGCATTAGACAAAAATAATTCAGCAATCTACATTTGTAGTCGAGCTCAAAGCTACATTTGTTCTTGCTTCTTCTACATTTGTTCTTGCGATGTTATTATTGCCTCGGCCATTGTGAATTGTTATCAAGCTAATCGTTCATGATTGAGTTGCTTTGTAGACAGTCGGTGATGTGTGCTGTCTGTGAATTGCAGCAAAAGGCAAGAGAGGTGGTGAATTTTCGACAGCAGAAAATTCGAGAGCTGCAGATGGACAAGGAGTATGAAATCATCAGCAGAAAAGCCGAGCTGCACGATGCCGAGTATCGCGAGCTGAGAAAAGAGCAGCTGGACCGCGGACGACGCATAAACTCACTGTACAGGTCAAAACGAACGAAGGAAGTCGTCGACAAAGATGTCAAGCCACAACTGTGCATAGTTGTGAAGGGTGAGTTCTACACAGACAGTGATCATGCTTGGTTAATATTGGTGTTTTACTAACATTTAATTTCGTTTTGAACTCCCAGCACTTAAAAACATTAAACCATGACGAACATTAACAGTCATATTGGTTTTCTCATTGTATGGCTGAGATTCGCTTGTGAAGTGTGATTCCGATTTGATGATTGTGATTGACCGCTATATTGTCACAAATTCCACGATAATTCTGTAGAATTTGTTTGAAAAACTAGTACAGATCTGATTTTTAATATGAGTGATTTTGCTAAGCATAAGGCTGATTTTGTCTGAAGTTTCTTGCAATAATGCTTTACATATTTGTCATTATTTTAGAACTCGTATTTTTATCTGTCTACTTTCATGCATTATCACATTGATACTCAAAAGAACTGCTTTCTTGAACTCATGACAGTCATTTTAGAAAGTCTTAGAAGTTATGAATAACTTATGAACAATGTATTAAATCTACATTTTATATGGAGTATCTTTTGTTTGTCAATAACATATGTCAAAATTCACTTGTTTTTGTAAGCTCTTTCAAGTGTAATAAATAATGTTACAGTCTGTGAATGTAATGCCAGCAGGACATGCAATTTTTTGTCCACAAAGAAAAAACAACACAGTAATATTCGACGAGACACTTGTTTTTAATCATAAGATTGTAGATTGTGACTGCTGTCTCTTGAGTAATTTACCTACAATGTACTGCACAGGAGACGTGGATGGCTCACTGGAAGCAATTTTAGACATTTTAGAGACGTACAATTCGCCACAGTGTCAACTGCACTTGTTAAGCTACGGCGTTGGCAACATCAATGAATCTGACGTGGAAATGGCAGCCATGTTCAATGGTAAAGTCGTGATTTGTACTGAATGTGTAAAGCAGAACATCACCTTCTTTTGAATTTTGTACTGAGTAGATAGCACTACATTGTTGCTTAGATTTTTCTGAACAGTTTATTTTGCACAATTTTTGGTTGTCGTTTGTTATCTGCTGCCTTCCATTTGCAACAAATCCAACTCGATTTGCTGTCTGTCATTTGCATTAAGTGCTGTAGTTGAGCCATTGTGTTGTCCATCCACTGCACTCGCATTTCTGCAGAAGTTCTTTCTCTATTTGATGAGAAGGTTGGTTTTGTGAGGGGTATTTCAATTTTCAACAACTTTAGTAAGTATTTTCATTAAATTTTGGGGCCGAACACAATTAAACTGACATCATTTGATTAGATTTTGTAGTGACTCCATGTTTGAGCAATTTTTTTAGTCTGTTCAAGCCGTGAATCACAGTGTTGTTATTTGTTCATTGTTGTGTTTAGTCCTGTGCGATGTAGTAATCGTCCCATTGCCATTTCAGGATATGCTGTGCAGTAACTTCCTGTTTGCTACTTTACATGTTCAAGGCACTGTTGTGTTGCTGCTTGCATCACTTGCCTACCATTCTCAGAGGAGCTCCACGTGCTGTAACCATTTTATCTGTTGCGTGTTTGATGTGGTGTAGGAGTTGTGTATGGATTCAACGTGTCAGTGCCAGAACACGTTTCTGCTGTTGCCAACTCGCATAAAGTCAAAGTATTGCTTCATAGAGTCATTTACAAGCTGGTTGGTGACATCAAGGAAAGGCTCAGTGAAAGGATGCTGCCACTTGATGTGGAAGAAAAAATAGGTAACGAACCCTGTGACTTGCTGTGATTAATCATGCTTTGTTAAACGTGGTTGTTTTTTAAAGTACTGCCCAGCCATCTCGATATAGAACGCCACCAGCAGCGCTTCCAGTCCTTGTGTTTATGTAGCTTTGGCTCTTGTAGTCAAGCATATAGTGTTTGTGGAGCTAAGCTGAACTTGTTGCCTTACATTGTTCGTGAAGTTGTTTCAGTAGATCATAACGTTCGACTAACTAGTTGACAGCAGTGTCAACATTGTCAACATTATCACTGTATTGTCTTGAAGCACAGTCTGATAAAAAGGATACATGCATTCATTCAAACACTGCATGAAAATAAGATAGGATGCTAGTGAAACTGTACTGCTCGCATACCACATTTCTAACAGCAGCAACATTTTTACGGCTTTTTATACAGTCGTGTCATATCTTAAGCTACTTCAGTCAGTTTGTCAATCAGTTTAAGTAAATTTGTGTTGCGCCTCCTACAGTCATTCGATGCAGGACGCTTCAGAGAATAATAAAAATTAGGAGATTAATAAAAAAATTAAAATAAGTTATAATGTAATAAACACTTTGTTAAAAGAGCAGAAAAATTTACAACTATATAAACTAGTGTCTAAGTGGGAGCATATGACTGATGAAATGGTTCAGTTTGAAGTGTTGCTCGAAAGTTGAGACTGCAGGAATGCGTCAGTGTTATGTAGTGCAAAGAGCAGACTTCAGCTGCCATTTGTACTGATTTCCGATTGCTGTTGCATCGATGTTTCGTAGGTGAAGCGAACGTGCTTGTTCCATTCACGGTGACCGAAGGGAAGCAGAAAGTTTACGTGGCTGGGTGTCGATGTTGCAAAGGTCTGCTGCAGCGCAAGAAACTGTTCAAGTTGGTTCGCGATGGCGACGTACTTGTTACGGGTATTAATATTTACTCTTTGAAGTTTTTGCCACGCATCATCTAATTGTGTTCAAGCTCCTGGGCATCATTTGCACTGTGTTACTTGATTACTAATTCGTAGGAAGCTGTGACACGCATGTACGATCATGGCCGTGCTCTGCCTTGCACGACGTGCTCCACTGGCTTGACGTCTGGTATACAGCCTTGAAGCTGGCAGCCATGATGCACCGTTGTATGAACGGCCGCGCACCAGACTATCTTGCCAGTTACTACATACCACTCATCAGCACAGTACCCAACAGAGGCAAGCCTGGTAGCCTGGCATTTGCCAGGTGGGCTGCTTGGTCCGCCGGCCAGGTGGGCCACCACGTCAAATGTTGAAGGAGGCCAGTTTCCTATCCTGCTAACAGAAGATGAGTAGAGAGGGAGGGGAGAGAACGGAACTAGTGATGAAGTCACAAAGAGGAAGAGAGGGAAGGGGAGTGAAAGGGGAGAGGGGGCCAGGGACCCTTAGTTGAGGAGGGGGCTCTATTTGGATATTTGTGCAGGGGTCCCCGAGTTCCTACTTACACCATTGCTGATGGGGCCGGTCTGTCTTCGTAACCAGGGCCCATTGAAGAGCCAGTCCGCCCGTGGTACCCAAAGACATCTGCGTTCCATCGTCGGCAGTCTGCTACACATACCTCTGCTCCGACTCAGCACGTACGGCCGCCAGACTTTTGCCATTGCCGGTCTGACGTCGTACAACAACAGCAGACCTCGTCCGTACTTCGTAAGCTGAACTAAAGTTGCTGAAGCTGTTTTCAGGCACTTGTTGAAAACGATTCTCTTCACACGGTGCTAATTCATTGAGCGAATTAGGGTGTTCCACTGATGATGCGCTGTACAAATTGACATTGACGTTCAAACTGACACACAGACCCATCACACTCGCGCTCATTTTCCACGACAACCTGAGTCAGCTGTTACCAAAGTCGAATGTGGGTATGAAGCTGACTATTCTGTCTACTGGAGGTGCAGATGTTGTTGGGAGTGTCTTGTCTTATGCTGGGGATGCTTTTCCTGCCTCACACGTACTTCATTCACACGACGCCTGAAATGGTGTTTGATGTGCTGATGTGCTGTAAAGACACTGCCCACTTCCACTCGCTTGCCACACAAGCTGACTGTTTGTCAAAGAACTGTGTGTAATACCAGCATTTCAAATGATGACGATGATGATGTTGCCAGTTCATATCAATTGTCAGAGAGTTGAAAGTTGACCCGTGAGTGAAGTTTATACGCACAATTCAAGAAACAGAAACTGACATTGTAACTAAATGTGCGTAGGCCTATAGCTGAGCAGACTCGAGACTGGTGTCAAGTCTGGCTGGTTGGCCACTGCTGTAAGCCCCAGCCGTCTATCGTTATCAATTGACTAACGTTATGTAACAGACGGTGTTATGACTGAATGTGGTGTGGGTCCCGCCAAAATTGTTTTACTTGTTAGTGCCACTGTTGTAACTGTTTAAGTTGTTATTTTGTAGGAAATCTGCGATCACTAAAACACTTTAAAAACGAAGTCGACTCGATACGAACTGACACTGAGTGTGGTGTAAGTTTTGATGATCAGTCTGTTTCACCACAGGCTGGGGACGTTGTTGTATGCTTTGAATATCGGAAGGTAAAACCAGAATTGAACTGGGATTTAGATTTCTGAATTTAACTAAAGCTCCTGCATTCGCAATACTGGTAAATTTTATGACAGTTTTTTTTATACATAGCAACAGATTTCTGTGTATTTGTGCTAATGACACATTATGGAAATCAGATATGTTTTTTTTCTATTAGTGCCTTTATGAAGCAGAAAAAATGGAACTGTTTCTATTTTGCTGACTAGCCTGAATATGATGAATTGTGTTTGTTATTTTATCTGTGGTGGTCATGCATGAATGAATATGCAGTGAGAGACAGGACTGTGAGCGGTTCTGCTGTAACTTATTTGTAATCGTTCTGGATATCATAAAAATACAGAGTACTTCATAATATCATTTTGCCTCATGCTGTAGAATGGAAACTGATTGAACGCATGGTGTGATGCGAAGTCTAGTTTATCAAAAAAATATTTGACCTGATACAGTCGTGAAATGAATTACAAGAATAATAAACAGAAAACAGTTACGAAAAAAGTATCCTGCGTACTCTGAGCCATTTGATTCACTTCATACTACATGACGCTTGCTAGAAGTGGTTTTGCATCTCAAAATATTTGGCTAAAAATAACAGCTTCAGCATGTTTACTTTTTTATAATAATAAAATATAGTTTGCATTCTAACTGGTGTGTCGGATATCTGTAATTTATTCCTCGCGTCGGTGAGATCAATTTCGCTTCCTGTGAACGCTGAAATTGTCGCTTAAGTCGTAAAAATTTAACGTCAGAACAAGCAGTTTGGCATACGCGCTTCGCACACTTAATGGTTTTCAGAAATATTCTTGTATCAGCGGTATTATCTGTATTGCATTTGCAACGATACATGTAGGC
>Ga0056115_1001835_pt1 | contig 10484 bp, 9 predicted proteins | sample WorMetOlspDAHAB1_FD_77007 | JGI IMG/M metagenome (GOLD analysis project Ga0056115, IMG submission 77007) | Marine gutless worms symbiont microbial communities from Max Planck institute for Marine Microbiology, Germany - Olavius sp. DAHAB.1 ... | reverse complement strand
ATGTTCGCGACAAATATTTATACATAGGAGAAATATTTGCTTAACATTTCGCACATAACCAATGCATACAATTCGCACAATATTCGAAACAACGCGAGGGACTGGGAATGGAAGAAAAATGACGTTTTGAGTGACAGCTAAACTAAGTTGAACTAACGCAAGCTGCTTTAAGTGACCTTTAGATAAAAATATGAACAAGTGTAGCTAATTCAAAGGTTGTTTCCCAACTACAAAACAATTGTTGAATGACCTTGAATGTATGTGACTATTAATGAATTAATTACAACTATTTATACAACTCCCTCTCTTTCATTAGATTTATCCGTCAAATTAAAGTACCAATCGAGCACTGTAATACTATCCATTGGTATTAAATATTCTGTGCGTGGCTCACTTATTGTGACATGAATAACTATGCCTGGCCCGCAAAGTAGCGATATTTAAGATGTCGATCACGCTCCCTATCTGGCATCAGCTTACCTTAGCAAACTGGACGGCGCTAATATACAAACGCAATAGTATGTTTCATCCGCTTTTTTTCCAAGACTTGCAGCTACATAGGCTGCCTGTGTACATTACGTCTGATGCCCTGTAGTAGCAATCAGTACCGAACCAAAAGTAGTGAAGACTTTAATGCGACGTCTCTTAAAGCCTGGACTACTTTTAGCTCAATACTGAGTGTATAGTGAATGCTCTGATGACGTTATCTACTTGTCAAAGTCCGGCCACGCGACGTAAAAATACGCAATCCGAATATGAACAAATCAGGACAATCACTTAGTGTGGAACAAAAATAGCATTATACATGTCTTGCATCCCCCTATGACAGTGATAACATTACGCAAGTGACGGTGTCATATTTAATAAATCGCCAGTGGTTGAGACAGCAACGTTTTATTGCTTCAAGTTGTTCATCCTATTCTGATTAGGCGGGCCCACTGCGACGTCGGTTGCCACGCTCGTTTAATTAGTGTTTTGCGTGTCTTGTAGTGCGATCTACTGTCCATAGCCAGCTGTTCAAAATCGTGATCGCGTGACAGCCCATGGACCAGCTTCGTGCACGATCAACAACGTTCTGTGTGAAGAAGGCTAACAGTGCATCCACGTATATAACTTCCAAAAGAAATTCAAAGAATCTCTATTTCTTCGTTGTTTTCAAGGGTGTGCAGAAAATAATAATAATACTAGTACTAATATTTGCAGGATTAGTGTTAGGCATTAGCTCTGTTTACTTGTGTTTTTCTACTAATCTGTCCTACTAAATGAGCATTTATGTCTGCAATTACTGCCGCGATACGAATAATAGTAATAATTATCATAATCATGGTAATAATTTTGAATAGTATGTTAAAATAATAACAAAATGAAGCACACCGTTACACGGAAGCTTTCAACAAAAACGGTAAAGCAGATGGTTGGACAGAATAATAGTACAACTACAATACTATAGCCTATAAAGTGTAAGGTTCTAACAATGAACTGAACTTACTGCATGAGGTTAATAATGTTATTTTACCACAGAAATCATGTAAAACTTTCACCATACGTTCGAATCACTGACGATCGAAGGGCGACGTACGCTACGACATAATAACAGCGACGGGCTAACGCATCGTGTGTGTGGATCAGTCTCTTGTTTTCATACAACCCTGAAGATGACTGGTCAGTCACAAACATGACGACGACAACCATAGGATGAGCTGTGGTCAATGTCGAATAGAGGCGAAGTCAGTGGTATACATCTCTGCGTTCAACTGTGTTACAGTTAAAGTGTGAATCGCAGACATGGACACCATCGAACAACGCACCAGTGCAGCAGACCCACAATGTCATGTTCGACCTTTCTGTACGTACGCCCAACATCTCGCCACTATTCAGTTTCAAAAATCTTTGTCTAAAACAAAAAAAACATCGCAATTATTTGTTTTTCTTTTAGCAACTTCGTCTGGTGTTACATATGGAGGTCATCGCAAACAGCTGACAAAACTTCCGAACATGTCTATACGCTATCAATATCTGGGGGTTACAGGACAGTCAACTTATGGAACTCCCTTCCGGTTCATGCGTTGAAAATGAAATTAATTGATCGCTCTGCAATAGCTTGCTAAAATGTCGTACTCCTCAGCACACCCAAAACAGACTGCATAGACCACCAGTTATTATAAGCCGCCTGCACCAAACTCGCATCAAATAGTAAAGAAAATGAAAATCGGTTAGAAAAAACGTACGGGAAAAATAAATAAAATGGACGTATAATTTTTGAAAGCACCATAGATACGCGGCAGAAAACTAAACGTTTTTGGAGTATACGCGTCGAATTTGGCTATTGTTAACGATTCTGTGCAGTCTGCATTGCATCAACGGTTCTCAGAAGAGTGACTGAGTGAGTAAAGTATGCCCCACCCGACACAGATTAGGTCATTTCAAAGGCGATCGATCTCACTGCGAACCAATAGACTGACACTGACAAAACGAAACAGTAGACACAATGCACATCAATAAACGCAAGCAACAAAGCATTCGAAGCTAGCCTGGTTTATCGCCTCTTAGGACGATCTACGCTCCGCCAGGAAACGAGCTGGGCTTATATTTCTACAGCTAGGTCCAAGCGGGGCGTTCTCAGAACTAACGTACAGAAAGGTGGCATGCACAGCCGCGTAAGGTCGATTGGATTTCGTCCGCCCACCTGGTCTATTGTAGACGGGCACGCAACGCAACGCTACGACAGGTGCGCCAGGTGAAACTGCAAGAAAGAAATCGAATGAATTATGAATGTACTTCCTGGCTGTCGGCGCCCGTTGACTGCTGTATGAGCTACGCCGCCCAAGTGACCCTTCCAACCGTAGCACGATATCACTCCATAATAACGGCCGTTCGTCCCCTCCCGGTCGAGCCAACTAATTTAATGTCATTGAACCGGGTCTTATGCCAAATTAATTGTAAAAATAATTGATTATCAGTTGCCGAAAATGGAAATAAGCTCACTTAATAATTAATGCCAGTGACTCAGTGAGTCTGGAAGCTGCAGATGACACATATTCAACATTAATATTTCTCGGTTGCTGTTCTCCGGATCCTATTGGCAAAACTTTTCATTTTCAGTTTACAGTGTAAACACGATTTCTGTTGAGTTCGACTTACAGAAAGCCAAATAATTCATACGTTTCCACGATGCATTCGTATTGGGCCTTGGCTCTGTTTAGCTTAGATTCATTCAGATTTCCTTGACCCGACTGTTGACTATACATCATGAAAGATTTCTGAAGTGAGTTTAATTTCGAACTCTTCACTTCGTTGTCTTATGTTCATACGGTCTGGAGATCCAATCCGTCATCATCCATTGTACGGTTTTCGGTCCGTGTCCGACCCCTTTGCTTCGTTGCGTCTCCAAAATAGTTTTCGTTCTTTAACACATTCCAGCATTACGCCAGTTTTCTTCTTTACCTGAGCAGACTAAAGTTGACGTCGCTGTCCGTGGCACCGTAAGTATTCTCCAATGACCGATTCAAACAGCAAGGAGCGGCGGGTGGCCTATTGGCCTCAGCATTTTTTCAGTAAGTCGCCTTTTCCCGTATAAAACGCGCATGATTCATTATTGTGCATTTACGATAAATGACGACGGGGCTGACAGTTTTCCGCCGCCCCTCCCCCACCCCTTTTCAAAATATCCGCTACTGGCAATTCACCGCAGTCTATTCGCGTCAACGCACGTCTCTTTTTCGCGTTATACATTTTAATAACTGGGCCAGCCGTTTGGGACAAAACTGGAACGCGAACACCTCGTTAATATATAGTGACACGCATTATACGCTGTTCGGGTGAACGCCGGGAATTGACTGACAACTCCGCTCAATAATAATGACGATTCGTCCACGGCGCCTGCCGGTCTGACGAAACACGTCGATGTCCGGCTGTATCAATGGCCGTCGGGCGAGCAGTCATAGAAATTGTCGATCGGGCGTGAAAAGGGCCCGCGTTCCGGATGCACTCGGTCCGGTACAGATCGCGCGGTCACGGTCGGACGGCACCCGTGGCGCTGCAATCACTCGGGCCCCCGCGGTATCGAACGGTCGGCGCGACCCGCAACAATGGCGACCGGCGGACGCGTACACGTCGAACTCGGCGACGGGGATAATTGCGCGACCGCAACGCGTCGGTACCTGCTCTGTGGAGGTGACGGGCCGGTCCAGGCAGGCAGGTATAGGAGACCCGGTCGATACGGTCGCTTTTGTTGGGAACTTCGATCGCCGGAACCGTGCAAAGACTAAACGGGTCATTGCATGACGGGTGCTGCGACTGCGTGTGCTGTTGCCAGCGTGCCGCCGTGTGCGTTCGGCCACGACGAAGCAGATGCTTTCTTGTTGCAGACGTTTCCACTTTAAGAAATTTTCGCCGGAAACTAACTGGATTTGGAGGGAAGGGAGATGAAAATTTTATCATAAACATTCTCAATCGAGCTTTAAGAAAACAAGTAAAACGCCAAGTTTCACCCGTAGAAACATCGTCTGCTTTAATGAAAACGAACAAAAAATTAGTTCTCTGTTTCACCATATATAGTTGAAACAGTCAGAACGAAGCTGAAAATTTTATCATTTTTATAACAATAACCTTCGTGGTGACCGGGTGTAGGCCTATACCGCCGCAAAGGTCTTATTGGCCATGGATCAATATTGTAACGGTGAGAAAGTATATATACTTTCCTTTTATTTTGGGGTTAATCACCCTATAGTAGCAGTGGTAAAGGATTGATAAATCTCCATCTATCATTGGGGGTATACAAGGATTTAGACCTTCACACGCCAGCCACACAACTGCCAACGGCCGTGAAATTGCACATGGGATGCTAACGATTCGCAATGATGTAGGGACTAAACTCTGTGTCGAGCAAGTTAGCAACATTCAAACCCTCTCCAAACCCAATACGTGCTGCATGTAAGTTCATTCATTTAATCAAATGTCAGGTTATTACGATCTAAAAAAAACTAAATGACAATGGCAAAAATTATGACATTCGGTTACAACAAAATGCAATGTGACAGTCGAGTGTGTGGAACTTAACCGTTACATTATAGGCTAACAGAACAACAGCAGAATCGCTGCCATGCAAACAATGCCACTGAGTGGCGCTGACATAGGCCTAGGCCTAACGTTGAAAAGTAATGTCATTGTAGGCCTAATTTAAGGTGCCGTAAAAATTAAACTTAGGAGCCACTTCAGCTGTGGTATGTAGCACCATATTTATAAGGACGATCACAAACGTAAATGTTCAACACATTTTCTCGCTAGTCCTTATTATGCTCACAAACTACCGTGCTATGTTGTGTTGTGTACGCCTATCCACGAAAAACAACTTCTTTTCGCAGACTTTGCGATTACATCGAGAATATCGAACCTGTGTGGACGGCAACGGTTTCACACTGTAGAATCATTTACTCAGTACAGGTAGTCTATTCAATTCATCACGCGGCGACGGTACTGCAGCAGTCAATGCAGGTAAGGCGACTGAACCAAGGCGATGCGGTCGCCAGAAGCCTATCAATATTACCTGGTCTACCTGGCTGCTGCGTCTGCCTACCACGGCCGTTCGCGCCTAGCTGCTACACAGACTCTCGGGCCAACCAGCTTCTTATCCGTTTGAAGTCAGCTGCCAGCCGCTACGCTACGCAGTCGATCAAGCGTGGCCTCGTGCACGCGACCATGCACCCAAGGGCAATAAAACGCGGGGCACAACAATTCGGCATTGATCGGTCGCACCATAGAAATTTAGCGTCATTACCTGCAATTGTTCTAATCTTGTGACGTTGTAACTGCAAATTGTCTATGGGTACGGTAGGCCTATTTGACTTACCGAAATCCAGTTACGACTTTATCGAGTTTAAACTGTTTTAATGCTTAATGTTTGAACTGTTTCCCTTTTCAGTGATTTTATTATTTATAATAATAGTTTTAGCTTTTAGGCTCTTGCGTACCACATGTACGACGTTCATGAAAAAACATGTTTACGATGCAACAGTACATCTGTTATTCAGTCATTGCACGTCTGTAAAGTTGTTGCATAAATAACAATGGTTATGAATTCATTAGATTCATAATAGAGGTACACTGTTCAACAAAACTAATTTCCTGAAAATTGAAATTCCTACTTGCAGCCATAAGCAGTTGTTTACTGCGTGATGCCGAACTTTTGGATATCATTACTAACTACAGTTGTTCAGTATTTTCCTATGTTATAATATCATATACATTGTTCACAAAGGGTGTGATACATTTACGTGAAAACAGAATATCTGCTCCTCTGTCAAATATAGCCACTATTTTTTACCACCAACTTTTCCCTAATAACATCTTAAAACTATACCTGGTAGCACATCAATATCATAGTATTACTAAACCTAATAGCTTTTTTACTTAAATCAAATTTAGCATATATAGGGTGGCCCAAAAAGGGAAGAAGACACCATCAAATTATCAGTAAATCATATTAGACTCTCAATGATATTAAGAACAGTGATTGATGACATCACACACAGAATATTTAATACCAACTGATAATACACTATTCATATGCTTCTTTTACACTCATCCTCATTGATAGCTTTTCAACACGAGTTAATGATAATTAAGTAGTGACTAAGTTTTTTGGACCACCCTGTATATCAGCATCTGAATAATGTTTTAATTGCAGAAAATCAGACGACAAGAAACAATCTCAGGAAACAGGATTGTGACTGTGTATTCATTTCAATCAGAGTGTCGTCACAAAAACTAACAGTTTATTACAGAGCAGAGCTGCATCTAAGCCTGCTACACAGCATGTCGCTTCTTGTTTGGTTTGCGGGTTCTCTTCGGCTCCGTCTTCTTTGCCGCCTTGCGCAGCTTGCCAAACTCAATCTGTATCAGGCGGTTTCGCTGCACAATCACAAACATGTAACATAAACAAGTAACAAGTTTTTCGTAAAAAAACGGGCAAACAGCAAAAATAGAACTGAACACAGACATACAAACACACTGAACGTATCAGCCATTAGTGAACATGTCTACGTTGTGCGGCGTTATTGTTAAGTCTGTGCCATTTATTTCTGCATCTGAAAAGTTGGGCATAACTCAGCGGTTAGGACGTCGGTCTTTGGCCAGCGGCTTCCTCAGCCCTGCACCCGATCTACAGTGACCACTTTGTGGGTAAACTGCCCATTATGGGTCAACCAGAGGTCAACTCAGCCTTGCATTTTTCCAGAGTCAGTACATGAGTAGTAATCCATGCATTTACATGAATTACGGAGGTGAACACCATTATAATGGAAGATTATGGCTACAACATGCAGCTGCATGGCTACAGGCCTGTCTGTAAGCAGGCTTGGGCTGCTGCCTAGATTGTATGCCGGATCTGTGATGACAGTGCCACTGAGGTGGTGTATGCGGCAATTGTGGCACTACATAAATGAACCTTACCTAGAAATAATATTAATGTTGTCAGTCCAGTTCATAATGCTAATCCACATGCATCGACATTTGTTCAGCAGGCACAGATTAACATTAACTACCTCAGCTATCGACTTATTAGCACGTGAATACTGTATACAACTATTGAGATATCTCAAAAATCTGTGATAACACTTGACAAGAAAGCATGTCACGTCAATGTTACAATCCGAAAGCCGGACAAGATCAGATGTGCGAGAACATGATTGATAATGTATGAGAACGAACGAGGAGAATGACAATGACTGCGTCAAACTCCCAGAGATTCTCACAAAACATCAGTGTTGGAAATGTCTCAACTGGCTCAACATACATCTCTGCTACAGTCCAACCTAGACATTTCCAGTCATTGCAATCATTATTATTATTGATACTGTTGTTAGTAAGTAGAGTTAAAATATACAGCAATCCAAAAGCAGCAATGTGTTGACACGTGGTGTTACTTTAATTCTGTAGTTATTGATTACAAATATGATATGGTTGATTAACAATGCAATAGGGCTCTCCATTTTACGAAGGAACTTACCACTGCAAGATATCATTATAAAACATGGTTTATACTTGCCTTTTACAAGATTTATTAAAATACATTTTAATTACATATAACATAATAAATAGATAAATAATAAATAATATCACTAACCATCTGTTTTGCTTTCATTAACTTGAAACGATCATAGTCAGTCAACTCCTTCCGCTAACAAAGACATTAATATATGAAGTAATTCAATCACAAACACATTAGACACTTAAAACATGTGCACAAGTTAGTGCACGTTAATTCGCAGTATGCTAATTAACATTTATAACTCCATATATTGATAAACAATTAACAACAAAGTGCAATGAATTCATCTGAAATTTCAGTCATTCAGCAATTATTATAAATTCACATTTTATGAAAATAGAGCACAAAATGTCTTAATGCATATGAAAATGATACGTGTCAGTTCAGAACAATAATGATGGCGTCACTGAACTCGCTAAGACGGCACTTCCTGAATTTCATCATTCACTGACACAATTCATAGCAAAAGTAACACCTGTTCATGACAATCGTGATAATATGAAAGAGCACCCAATAATAGTTACAGGACAGAAAAGTAAATACCTTCCCAACACAACAGCTCACGTGTGTCACGGAGTGGTGCCAATCCTCAATCTTGGACAATGGAACCGGTGTATCACATGGCATACCTGTTCGTCTTCTTGCTACCAAATTACACTGCTTGATGACAGGCATATGTGCAAGCAGCTTGCCTATGGCTGTAACAGTGCGGTATGAAAGAACCAATCCCTGGCTTGTTGATCTCAAGTCCAGTGTTCAAACCACTAGGGTATTGATCCACACATACAAAACAGTTCTAATTAAAATACACTTGGATGTGAAGGCACAATTTGTGGACAAATGCAATCCAAGTGAGTGATAAGAGTTTAATGCCCCACCCGAGACAATATAGTTCATTTTGGATGCAACCCATATCTGAACATTATACCTTCTCCCGATCAGCAATCTTCTTTGCCCATGTTGTCTCTGCCCACTGTTTGTCAACCTCAGCCTTCTCCCATGCTTTGCGTACAGTGCCAGATCTCGCACCATGAGGAAACTTAATCACAAACTTTGTCAGATGCAAGTGCTTGAAGCTCATAGACTTGCGTTTCACTCCACTGCAGGGTCCATCGATCAAAGCCTACGGAAAGCAGGTAAACTTCACAACTATGTTTTATTAATATTTATACATCAATAACTACAATGCAACAGTAAGCATCATTTCATCTTTTCTGTTTTTAAATGACAAATATCAGACAATACACCAAACAAAACATAATTCTATAATATCTTAATAATTATCTTAATAATAATAATAATTTCACTGTACTACTACTGTGCTACTACAAATCACCACTAACATTCTGCTCAAACCCCGACACCAGAGTCTTTTCTTCCAGAAATGGAACAGGAGTGTTAACAGATATCACTGGTGTCACCCTAATCAGTGGCACCGGAATGAATTTGAAAGTGGGGGGCGGCGGCATATGTCAGATGCAAAGTGCTGTTCCAGCTAAATATAGACATCCATGAAATCCATTGTATATACACCAAATCAGTTGGCCAAATGTTGAAATTCACGTTGAAAACTTGAAATTAAAGTCGATTCCATTGCCCATACAAAATCTATGCTAAAGATTGAAATCCACCAAGGAAATACCAAAATACACACTAAAATAAAAGTCAAAACCTGTTAGGACCATTAGTACCACGTACTAAATCCATGCTGATTGCTGTCTAAAAGGATTTCACCTTAACTTCAACTTGGATTTTGATATTTCTGTGGTGTATCTAGATGTTTAGCATGGATTTCATATGGGAAATGGATTTTTCTTCAATATTAGTCGAATCCACAAACAGCTACACAGCTCAAGATGTAAACCAACACACCCTATTCTGGTCAATGACGTCAACAATGGCAACCAACTTGCCAGCATCTGGACCATATGCAATGTAGGCAATTCGCCCAATCTCCACAAAACGTGTGTAGGTCTGAAACATAAGTATTTCAAAAGCTGTACAAACTGCACAACACAGATATTCTTACAGCAATGGCATGTCCTCTAAATGGATATTCCAACTCATGGTCATGCAAGTTGCAGACAGCACATTTGCAGTTAAATGACTCATATGTGACTAGTGTTTCCATTCCCGGACGTGTATTTTTATTCCCAGGAATACAGGAATGGCAGTTCTCATTCCGGGGTGCCCGGGAATGATGTATATTATGAGGAACTGATGACAAAAAAATCTATTAACAACGTGCTGTACGCAAGTGTTATTATTAATTTTTATCAACTATAAAGAAGATGAAAAACAATGAAACTATGTAGGTAAAGTTGTTGTAAGTTATCCACAGTGGCAAGTTCACTTCTCCTAGCACTTAGAGACCTAGCAGTAGTTTTTACTTAGGCCACTATAAAAATTACCTGATTAACTGCACATCACAGTACTT
>Ga0056115_1001834_pt1 | contig 10486 bp, 5 predicted proteins | sample WorMetOlspDAHAB1_FD_77007 | JGI IMG/M metagenome (GOLD analysis project Ga0056115, IMG submission 77007) | Marine gutless worms symbiont microbial communities from Max Planck institute for Marine Microbiology, Germany - Olavius sp. DAHAB.1 ... | reverse complement strand
CTTGTACTCGTGCCCTGTGTACTCGTACTCGCACCGTGTGTACTCGTACTCGTACTCGTACTTGGACCCTGTGTACTTGTACTCGTACTTGTACTCGTACCAGGTGTACTTGAAACATCTCTGGTAAGCAGGGTGGTATTTGTTTGGAAATGTGAGTAAAACAAATGCAACTGCCCAGATAATTATTTAGTTGGGAATTAACTACACTTTCAGCACAAAAAGTTGATATTATTAAAAATACTGACGGAAAGCGCATAAGTAGTATGGAGGAAAAATTCAGATGCTTCCCATTTCAAATACCACCAGCGGTAGAAAGGGGAGGTGCATTCCACCGACAGTCAGTAACTCCAACATTACGTACTGTGATGAAATTTGCACAAGTTATCTGCAGGGTAATCAAGCAAAGTTCCGAGAGAACCGAAAAAGAAAGCCACTACCAAATTATTACCAAATCGTACTAAATCGTGGTACAGCCTAACAATTATATTAGTTTTTCCTCAATTGATCAAATTTCATTTCTATAGTGCCAATCGAATCGGACGCACATAAAGTAAAAAAGTCAACCACCGTACTGTTAATCACATGGTATAACCCAGTTAGCATGACAATCTGTATCGTCAATTGCTGTACGTGAGCCTCAATGTTACAATATCAGTCAAATCAGGTTAATGTTGTCAGTGCTACCAATTGCATCCGATCGCCTCAGTAAGTTGTGAATTCCACTCCTGAACCAGCTTTTAGATATAAATTCAATGTGAAAATTTCTTCAAATCCCATCTCTTCGGTTTTTAAATTACAATTTCATCATATACTCTCTTTTTACACACATCACAGCGCCAGGCACAGTAAATGATTACGTCATAAAGTAGGTCATGCAAACGATATTTAATACCGACATATAGTATTCTCTTGCCACGTCATCCAGCTGCTGTGGCTGCTGTGTCTGTGCCAACGTACTCATCGGTGCCTAGCCTACGCACCGGCACCGATGAATACGTCGTTGGTCTTGTTGTTTGCGTGGTTAGCGACAATAAGATGGGATATGCTTTTTCGCGCTATGTCTGGCTTGCTGGCCACTGGTCACATGCTGGCCGTGTCTGTCTGTCTGACGCAACTTGCGCCAGAGATCAGAGAAAGCTGTGCAGCCGAGACCATATCGTTCTGTAGTCTGTACCCATTCAAATGAACTAATAGACTACGCCACCCTCTGTGATGCCACCAGCCCACCAACTTACCCTGCAAGAAAGTATGGGATTAATCATAGGACATTATTTACACAAATATTTACACCAAATTCACCAAAATTGACCGTTTAACAGTCGAAATTGTACACATTTTGGTGATAATCGCGGCCGTGACACAGATTCATGGCAATCGCCAAAAATCACGGTACAATGCGAAAATCACGGTAATCACGGCGATCGTGAATTCGTGATTTACATACATCCCTAATCATTGGACACAATGATACTGTTGACGATAGATCAGATGCAGACATGAGAATCGATTAGGGCTACACAACACGTGTTTTGTCCTCCTTCTGGTTGTGAAGAAACGGCTTTTGCTCTTTAGTAATGTGCGAATTACAACAACTAATAAACAAAACCTCGCGTCAAAATAAATTACTACCGAGGCAAAATATTTGATGGTGCGATCAGAACCGTCTGTATAAAACATGAAAACATCAGCTTCAGGAGGGCTGCGTACCCTTGACTCCTCCCCCCCCCCTTCCCCTCACTTTCACCAGATAGTCGCCCGCGGACGTCACTGACACGTGCTCGGCAAGTCCAGCTGTGACTGTTTCTTAACTGCGGTCCGTCCGTCGTCTAGACGGATGTCTCTCGGAAAGGATGAGGCGACGAGACGGCGACGTCGATTTGCCGCGAGCCGTGCTTCCGCGAATCTGCGGGATCGGTGGCAGAGGATGGCGCGGAGGAGTTAGCGGCTGACGGATCGGAGTATTTGCTGGATGCCGATGGCGTCGCGGCAGAAACGGAAGTAGAAATGGAAGATGCACTGCAGCACGACGAATCGGCCTCTGGAAAACAACACGACCAGTTTTCAATAATAACAGTCAACGATAACTCCATGGAAAAGGGATGAAAATACGATAAAAATAATAATAAAAGACTTACACAGCGCCATAATTAGAAATGCAGAGGCGCTCAGTGGCAAGAACGTTTCACATGACACAGCGAAAAAGGTGAGGTTTCAGCTGCGTTTTAAAAGTTGCCAAGGTGTCCGAGTGAGTGATTGAGTAGAGTTTAACGCCGCATCCAATGCTTTTTGGGGCATTTCGGAAGCCGTCTTGACAGCGAATCACTCAACTGATACTTACAAAACTAAACAACTCAATACAACTCAGTAAACCTAAGCACACTATGCACAACAAACTGTTCCCCAATTTAGTGTCCTCTTACGACACTCGGTCAGGAAATGAGGTGGGCTTATTCTACAGCACCACAGACAACGGATAGTTAATAAACAGAACCAGTATGTTCGACTTTCCTAGAAAAAAGTGAACCAATTTTTATAGTGCATGTAGGCGTTTGCATAATTTCAGCTGTTATTAGACTGCAGCAACTGCGCGAAATAAAACAGCGCGATGTAACCGAAAATTACTAAGCTCAGGAATAATTCCCGACTGACTGATACAAGGAAGTGGACAGCGGAACATAAAAATGGGTCAGTTTTTGGGCACCCTTTACCTTAACCACTTAGTTGTAAAAATCTGAAAAGAAATGGAGTACTACAAACCATCATTTTATTCAGTGGAAAGAAGGCACTATTACATAAATTAACCTTCAAGCAAAAATTACACGGAATCTTCAAACGACACTGATAAATTCAAATCAGGAAACCAATAAAAGCAATGCAGTACAGAGGGCAATCACTGCATGCTTTGACCAAGATATATACCACAGAGACGAATGACAATCCCACACTGCTGAAGTCAAATATTAAAAAAATCACCAAATCTCATCAATTCAACCACAAACGTAAAATCTAGTCGAAATTTCACGGTCATAATTATGTTGCGCTGTTAACAATTCAAGAACCCACTTATCAGCATAAAATTTTAACCCGTGAACTTGGGGCATATCTTGGGGGTTGGGGTCATTTCAAGCTTCTGTGGCCATAAAACGCACTTTGTGACTATGTCGCATTTTACAACTATTCCGTAACAGTTACATCTTCATAAAAAGTCTGAAAGATCCCTCTGTCAGGACACCCTAGAGCTTCTGTCAGCTATAAATCCAGTTGGGGAGCCACATTTTTCCCTTTATAAATCTAGCCCTAACAGGCATTTTACCTTTATCTAACCAACTTCCGCTAGTCACAAAATAGCCTTGTTGTTGTTGGCTGTCAGGGGATGGCCAATCACTCGGCAACAACGAGCTGAGGCCGTCAGCAGGCCAAATGCTCAATATGAGATTAATTTATCAACCGAAATCACTTGAAATCACCCACTACCAGCAATTTACAAAAAAAGACAAAATAAATACAGTAAATACACGGCTTCAGTTCATCTGTGAATAAGCATCTTACGAAAGAAAGGCATCAGATTAAGATAAGTATAATTACAAAACACGTTACTTTGGAAGAAAAGTGTATACACTGGACATATTATAAACATGTGTCAATCTAAGGCAGCTACCAGGTGCATTTGATCACAACACAAAACAGAGTAAAAAACATTCTGCCTCACTTGCACTTAGTTTAAGATAACAAAAAGATTCAGTAAACTATAAATTGCATTTCTAATAATAATACACAGGACAATATTTATACTGCTATCATCTACGGCCTGAAGCCATATGCGAGAGTTCACATGGGTCCTGTGAGCTAAAGTCAGTCAGCGCTAGGTGGCCGCCAACTCGTAGACCAAGCTGCAAACTAGGTCTGCCTGTAGGCTGCTATAGGACAAACATTTGCTCATCACCATTTGTATTAGTACTCAACCATAAGGTTGATACTCATTTGCTGCCCATTGGAGAGTGAAAGGCTGATCAATAGCAATTAGTTTTAAATGCGCCTTCATCTTTAACCAAAACTTTTCGATTCGATTTGCTCCTACATGCAGGATTTTATTAATAAACAGAGCAGGCTGATCTCAAAGCAACGGCAAATATTATAATTATTAAAATCGTCTATACTAAACCACGAGAACAAAAAAAAACACACACAGCTTACTGAACTGAAGACAACAATGTTATCGTCGACACATCACTACCTAGTATTGGATTCATCTGTGAGAATTTTTTTGTTACTATTTAAGACGGGTTTGGTATGCGAAGCTGGCACCGACTAAGGATGACAAAACAGTTCTATGACTGGGAAGGAAAACGCAGAGCACACAATTACTGTTAAACATGCCTTCATCTTAACCCAAACGTTGTGATTTGTTCTCACGCACACAATTTCGTAAATAAACAGAGCGTGCAAACCTCAAAGCAACTGTTTGGGAAATTTTTATACCGAAGTTATTTACAGGTAACGTTTGACTAACGTTTTCGCGGGTATTAAATAATTCAGATAAGACGATACTCAAAACTGTTACGTGCAAACGCTTCATTACTATTAATCAATCGTCTCAGAATTAGTCAGTTCACGGTCAACATTACGTTCTCAGAACAGTCACAAGATATGCCTTACTTCAATTTCGATTCAAAACGGGAACCTAACCACTTGACAGACATGCGTGCTCGCCAACAAATGAATCCAACTATACACTGAAAAAATACTACATGCAAAATACAAAACAAGAAAAAAACAGAACCGAAATTAATATTCACCACTGAGCATGCAGGACGGCGGGCGACATTCACTGCACACAACAACACCGGCATCCAAGGTCCGCGGTCTCGGTCTGGCGGCGCTCGCCGGTCGAGGTCAGCAGTCCGTCTGTCGGTTTCGCAATGTCTCCGTCGTCGCTGTCATTTCCAGCCGCAGTGACTGCTGGCTCCCGAGTCTCTGAAAGATCAACGTCATCCAGTAACGGCTTAGCCTCACCGACATCACTGACGGGTGCAGTTTCTGGCATGTTGCCAGCTTGCGGTACCGGAACAGCCGAAGGACTAGTTTCGACGTCGATAAGCAACTCGTGCGAGTGGACAGCATCGGTAACCAATGTCCTTTCATCGCCAGTGCCAGCTACCCTAGAGGGCGATCCAGCTTCTGTACTGGCGTGTGCTGACGTCCCTTCCACTTCCACCTCGATGTCTTTGCTAACACAAAAGTCAGATATCGAGGACGTGATATCCTCAACATCAGAAGGCTTTTCGACACACATCGAACTAGTCGGAGAATTCGAGACTGTGTGCGGATCACCGGGCTTGTCCAAACAAGCCTCCGGCTGCTTTTCCGAGGACTGTGCAGACGTCGGGGAAACCGGCAAATCGGGATTTCCAGAGGCGCAGGCAGCGTCGGCGTTGTCGAAAAAATCGGACGCTTCAACCGCGTCGTCGTCCTCTTCCGTTTCGGTGTCGCTTCGGTGGTTGTAATGCTTCATCGCCTGCAGGATCGCCTCCGACGACAGGACGGCGCGGACGGCGCTCCGAAACGACGACAGGCCGCGGTGCACGCCGGCGGAATCGTCGCTCGCGGCGCCGTCCGAACAGACGGACTTGCGCTTGAGTTTTCCGATGAACGCCGAGCCGATGAGCTGCTCCTGCTCGAAGGTGGTGAAGTCGTGGATGTTGATGTTCTCGACGTCCTCCTCCTCGCCGTTGACAGAGACCACGTGGCGAACAGGTGCGTGCTTCTTGACCGGCGCCGCCGCCGTCGCGTCCGTCGTCAGTCGGGCGTCCGGTCCGTCCCCGTCCGCAGTCGCCGACACCGAGACGTCGGCGCCTGTGCCCGCCGCGCGGTCATTACCTGGCGATTTCGTCCGCAGCTGCAGATTCAGGTAGATCGGCTACACAACGCACAGCAGCTAACATCAACTGTTGTTTCACTTGTGTACAACGATAAGTAAGACCTTTCTGTTTTCCCGTTCCTACCAAGACACTATCATATGACTCGTGTGTCACTATAACCATTCATCACTACTGTCTGGACACCTGTGGTCCTTGCAATAATCAAAATTATTTAGGCCACGTTAAAAATGTTTACGATGATGATGATGATGTTGACAGCAGCAACAACAACAATAATAATAATTAGTTAGTTAGTTAGTTAGTCAACTAATAAGACGTTAAGCCAGAGGCTGTTAGGCCAAGAAACAACAGCGAAAAAATCAGTAAACACAGACAAATACACGGCCGCCACGTAGAGACCATAACTAGGATGGTATTTATAGAGTTAAAGCCACTGCAAGAGTTCACCCAGGTCACTTGAATGTACGTGGCCCCTGGCCGCCAACTCATCAGCCAAGCTGCAAACCTTCGAGTCCGCTTATGGGATGCCATACAGGCCAACATTCACACATCGCCTGCTACGTTATTACTCAGCATGAGGCTGATACTCATTTTATCATCAACGATTGGTAAAAGGCTGAGTCGACCTGAGCATTACAGTAACTGTGAAGCCAATGCCCAATGCTGAGTATGGCAGTGGTTATGGCAAAAAAACACTGCAGAACCACTGCAGCGCAGGTTCTATCCTGGGACATATCGCAACGCAGTCAGACGTGCTGACCACAAGCTCACTGCGATCTGATATTTTTAACAACGTAACTCGGCCACATTACTGCACGCGGCCGACACAAGACGAGCTCCAGTAACTGGAGGTCGGGGATCATGAAACGTTCAAGCTGGCGGTCATGGTGCACCAGCGTCTGAACGGAGCATTAGGAGTTTCTGACACTGACCGTGCACGTTCCGTCGTACGTTCACGGCTATTTCTCAGGCCCAACTTAAAGGTTGAAACTGGGGCACTGTGGCCCCCAGGGACCCCACGCCCCTGCGTTACTCCGACAGCTGATTGGTGCACTGTTTGGGAAATCGTCCACGTTTCATTTTTGATTAGTTAATTAAAACTGAAAAAAAACTGTGATATTGCTGTACGAATGAAGAGACTTGTAAGCAATGCCCTAAGGAGTTTATAACAGCAGCACAAAGCATATGGTGGTCACAGTCATAACAGTTCACCGGTTTACCAGAATCAAAATTGGGTGCCAATCTAAAAAAAATAAAAGTAAAAGTTTCTGCGTTTTCTGCAAGGATTTAGGACACAACAGACGAACTCACTTTGTGGTCACCCATGCATATTTGCATGCCAATCATTTTATATTCGGAAATAAAGCCATTATCCTGAAACAGGCAACAAATACAAATTATATATTGCGTGACCTCGGCAAGGGACAAACTATTTGCATCACAATCTCTATTTACATTATTTTGTACACAAAGCAAAATTTACAAGTGCTAATATGCCATGCCGGGATTGCTGCCACGACTAACAGTAATAAACTGTGTGCTCAAAAGTCCACCTCAGAATGCAAATGCAAGTAAAAAAGCACTCAGAAAATGCAAACTAGATTTACGTCACGTTAATGATGATTCCAATACTAACTAACTGATGGCAGAAGTAACCTGGCAAACATGCCACCCACCCCATTTTTGCCCGGTGTTGTTCCTGAGATTGATGTAAACCCGGCGATTTTTTACGGGGGTAGAGGGTTGGTCACGTTTGGAGGTTGACTCGCCCATCTGCAAAATACACAGAATGAGGCTAATTTGCTGCTTCCGTCGGGCATCCAAAAGCTAAAAGGTTTTCAGCTTCAGGGGGGGGGGCGCCCTGGACCTTGCTGAGAACTTGGCCCCAAGACCCACATTATAGGCTCGCACTCTGCGCTAACCATGTGTGTCTACCCTTATTTTTTGACCTGGCAACGCCTCTGAACACACAAAATCGGTAACTATACATCTCAAAATCATATGCATATGGCCATTTCTTACGTTTGAGCCTGCCAGTTCTGGCCATTGGTTGCCAGAGGTCTTCAACAAACAAATCTTTGAAGGTAGTTTCTACTGTCCAGGAGCCCAAAAAAGCCAAGACAGAAACATAGCGGATGAACTGAATACACGCTCGGGACAGAATATGCTGAAAAAAAAACTTGGGAAAAGCTCGACAACAACCAATAAATCGGTTTTAGCAAAGTAACGTAACCGTGTGAAACAGATCGGGAGCATCATGCGACATCATGATACGATCGCACCAGCCGGGACATCTTGTCGGCATGTACGACGTGCCATCTTCAGCGTCTTCGCTGAACGGATAACTACACAAGCATAAGCCGAACTGCTGTCAGCTCTTGGTGGGCATTGACGTTGTACACTCTGTCTAAAAAAACGCCGTCCTGGTAGTCCGTACGGGCAGTAGGTAGGTCAACTGCGTCAGGAAACCACTCTCCAGCCGACATATACCTTTGGCATTCCACCGTCAGGAGAGGCCATTCTGGAGCAATGATACGGTCCTCACTGACTATCCGCTGACGACGACAATGAATAAGTACATCCTAGACTACAGTTACACTCACCAGTATTCATTTGTTTCGATTTGTTGCTAGTTAATGTCTGTATTATTTGTTCCTCTTTATCGTTTACACTTTTTAAAGTACATGTATTTCACATCCTAAACGCCTCCATCGATGCGTTGCAAGAGGGGCAGTAAAAATACTTGTCTGATGATATACAATGTCTCAAAGACGCCCCCTTTTTATATTTTGAAAAACTCTGCGAAAACGAATCAATTTTCATAATTTTTGGTGTACAGAATCATGAGAAAATTTCACATCAGATTATTAGAAACTCGCCCATCTCACCTGAATAATGTTGCTGCACTACCTTGTGAAAAACAACCCATCTGATGCTGCTTGCCGGATAGTCAACAATATACACAACACATTAACGGGCTATTGTCAGAGCCACCCACTTATTACTGGGGAAGACTATTATAACTTAGTTAACTGAACATTGCAGACAAGACACACAGTAGGTAGAGGTAATATGGATACTTATTTCATTATGTACCGGTGAAGTAAAACATTTATATTATAATAACTGTTATACACTGCAAACATAGTTACTTTTGCATTTCACGAGGTAGGGCGGCGACATTATTCAGGTGAGGTGAGTAAGTTTACAACATTCTTATGCGATTTAATTTCCTCGTGATTCTGTAAACGAAAAATTATTAAAATTGGTTCATTTTTCGCCGAGTTATTCAAAATATAAAAAGGGGAGCGTTTTTTGAGACACAGTGTACACATAAAACACACTAGATAAAATAGTGAATTTTTAACACAGGGCCGTAGCTACCGGTCCGACAGCTGTGGGACCAATGTTCGGGAACGTACATTAATTTCCACAACAGTATTTGACTTGACCTAAGCGTTAAACCACGAACAAAGCAATCAGCCAAATGTCGCTGAGCCTTGAAGACGTACTGTTTATAGATAGCTAAATATTTAGCATGAAACTTGGTTAGTTGGTTCTCAGGAAAATCAATACAATTGTTGCCACCAGATGCCTTGGTTTTTAGCTCAAAATGCACCAAAATGCGTTTGGCGGCCGGGCTCTGTCCGGACCCGCTGGGGGAGCTTAAGCGCTCCCCCAGACTCCCTAGCCGCAAAACGGGGCCTACTTCTGAGGGGAGGGGAAAATGGGAAGGGAAGGAAAGGAAAGGGAGGAATTTTGCCGGACCAATAAAAATGCGGCTGCTACGGCCCTGTAAGACACAGTGCGTCACTAGGACAGCATGCAAAGAAGACAATGAAGACGTGGAATGACTCGACGGACCTCGGCGGAAATGTGACTTTGTATTCGAACAATTTGGACCGACAGTTGTCTGGCTCTTTATCATACTGTTGCAACTGTTCCACACCAGTCAAGCACACATGCAAAAGTCGCATCGGTCGTGTATATAATAATAATAATAATAATAATGTGATTTATACCACGCAAATTCGCCAAGGCCGCAAATGCGCATTTAGCAGACAGTTCTGAAGAGTAAAGTTTTCAGGTTATCTTTAAATATATATATACGAGGTTTATTCACCAAAATCATTATCAGAAACGCAGACAGACAGACAGATGAACACATAAAAACAGCAATATAGACAAACGCAAAAATATACAAACAAACGGAAAATACAATGCTAAAACAGAGACATTAAGAAAAGAAATGCTAAAACATAATAATACTATTTACAGTGTTCTCTAATATCGTGCCAGTTCTTACTAGTAATAGCCGCATGAGACATTTCCAACGTCGCATCAAAGAGAACTAAACATACATATTACTGAACAATAAAACGGACTATGTAACTATGCCTGCTCCATTAAATTCTGTGGGTACTTAAGCAATGAACCTTAAAGAATGCTAACAATAAATATACACCGGGGCGTCCAAAGGCACGCCCGGCGACGCAAAATGCGTCACAGAATTCTTTGGGGGGGGGGAGACAAAAATAGGGCAGACGTGTGCTTGAAATTCTAAAGTTAAAGTTAAAAACCTTCTAAATAAATGTGTTGATGTTTAT
>Ga0056115_1001833_pt1 | contig 10488 bp, 8 predicted proteins | sample WorMetOlspDAHAB1_FD_77007 | JGI IMG/M metagenome (GOLD analysis project Ga0056115, IMG submission 77007) | Marine gutless worms symbiont microbial communities from Max Planck institute for Marine Microbiology, Germany - Olavius sp. DAHAB.1 ... | reverse complement strand
TTAATGAATCAATCATCTAGCTATGCCTCCCAGTCTCCACTCCCTTCCCTCCCAAAAAAATTAGGAAAAGTAGACCTTGACAGTCAGTGCCAGTGTCAGTGTGTCAATTGATATAGCGCATCGGCAGCAACCCCCCCTCTAATGCGCTCGGTGAGCCACTTACCGCGCGAACATAGGTCTATAGCAGGCGCCTGAAAGCAGCTTTGGTGGAGTTCAGATTGCGAATAGGGTCCGGAAGACTGTTCCAGGCGGACGGACCAGCAATGGCGGAATCCCGGCGGCCATGCGTGTTGAGTCGGTGCCCCCGTGGCGTGGTACGTGCAGTATATTTTTGGGAAAGTCGAGTCTGGCGAGAACAATTGTTCCAAATTCTGCAATGTAGTTCTAGCTATATGCCATCTGATAAAATGTGTTGATGCATTGAGCAGGAAGAGGGCGAAGATGAGCAAGTCGTCTTCTGCGGAAGTCGCCTCTGACGATGTGTGCAGTGCGTCGACCGACAGCGTTGTTAAGCCGGAATGCAATGTATCGGAGAAGGACAACGAAAATAATGAGCTTCCAGCGTCTCAATGTCGAGCGATGCTGCTGTCGCAGTCGGGAAAATTCATTCCGAAGTTTGTGACGAAGAAGAAAACCGGTGACTGCTTGGTGAAGTTGGAGTGCACGCCCAATGTGCTTACGAGGTCTGACGAGCACAGCCTGCAAGTGGCAAAGTCGGAGTCCACGCTGTTTGGCGGCGTTGTTGCAGATGTGCATGGCCCAATGAATGACAGCAGCGCAGATGCAAACGGGTGCGTTGCTATGACAGATACTGGTGATTGTGGTGAGATCTCGATGCCTTTTGTGCATCACGTGAAAGCCGACAAAGATGGTGCAGCGAGCGCTGAAGAACACAGTTGCAACAGTTTGCCAGACTGTGATTTGGCTGAACGTTCTGACGCAAACAGGACACAAAAGCTGCCGGAGGAAGAGACGGAAATGCGTGACCACAGTGTAATTGTCACTGAGGCAAAGACAAGCGCTGAGGAAGCTGATGTAGGCCTATCCGATGAAATTCCACGCTGCTTAGCTGCTGTCAATACCGATCTCGTGGAGAATAGAAGAACATCGTTTGATGAGAATATTACTGATGCTAAAGCAGATGAATGCTATTCGGCCGGGGAACCTGTGCCAGTGCGGCAGGCAGACGCACAGTTCAGTGTCTCGGAAACTGCTGTCGTGGAGGAAGACAGTCAGTATCCCGAAGGTACAGACGAAGTCGTTAGCCGAGGCGCCAACAAACCGGACAGCGACAATGCAGCTAGTGGGGGCATTGCACCGGCAAAGGTTGACACTGAGAACTCGTCTTCGCATCGTATTGTGTCGGAAATTGTCGCCGAGATTTGCAACGCTGTTTCGCCAGCAGAGCAGGGTTACGTGGAACCACAGCCAGACGCGATGTCCTCAGTTGACGGCCGACAGAAGACCACGATGCCTGGAGATAACGGCTCGGCGATTTCTGTCGGCGAACCGGATGTTTGCCCGGAGAACGCAGCTGGTGACGACGATGCTGAGCCTGTCATTGCTAGAGACACGGAAGCGAAGATTGGTGACGCGATGGAAGCCAACTTAGTGAGTGAACCCAGCACAGAGTCAGTTACAGAACCAAATGAACCTGCACTGTTTGACGACTTCCTTGATCTAACAGACTCACAGCTGTGCCAGCTTGACGACATGTCTCGGTAAATATACTATTCAACGTCATCATTATCATCATCGTGTCTATTAGTGTATTCCATAACAGAATTACAAAAGCTTTCAACATTACCTTGCATAAATGCGGCATTATCTTTTTATCTCTAAAGCTAACGTTATATTTGTCTGTAGACTAGGTATAGCCTATTTTTGGTAATGTAATGTAATACGCAGTTGCCATATTAAATGCGGCTGTCTTGTAATTATTAATTCTTTATACATTTCACAGAAACTAGACCGAGTGTGGGGGTACGATGGAAAATGCAGTACTATTTATTAGCTAGTTTTGTGGTTTTAGTTCACAACTACATGTATATTTGTAGGTGAATTATGCCTACTTATAGTATAGCTAATATTGAGCCTATATACTATAGACCAAGACCTGTATGAAGTTGTTTTGTTGCTATTATATCTTTCATTATGCATTGTCTATGCTTGGTTTTAGGGATTTTTTTTCTACACATCATGACAATATTGCCTCAATGGCGTCAATGCCATTCATTTATCAGTTCTATTTCATTAAGAAGCAAAGCTGCGTCTGTGCGCACAAAATGCACTTGTATTATGCTGTAATGTGACGACGCCTCTAATTAGTATTACACTGTGTTTGCGTTCCATACGTGCTATGAAGAAAACTTTGGAATTGTAATTCCAAGCTGTGACGCTAGTGGTGACGGTCGTGTTAATGCCTGCTGTTTAACAGCAACAGTTCGGCGCACGCTTCAACCAGTACTAGCCACCCACCTAGTCACGTTTACAAAGTTTCTACCGAGTTTCAAGCTCGCAGACGTTCGGACGGTCGCAGTATCATCAACCAGATCATCGCAGAGCTCAACGGTCTTAAGTACGTGCACAGTTTTGTGTAGTTTGTTTAAATAAATAAATTCTGTTAAGTTTATTCACTTTTAGTTCGTGGTGAACTGTGACCGCCTGTGTCTACAATAGCCTACTGTCTACAGTGAATGAACAGCTTGTAATCCCACTTGCACTCGGTGACTGCAGCACCGCTATCGTAACGGAACAATGACCACGTCAGCCACAGGCATACCTGTAGTATAGCCAAGTAGGTAGCCTACATAGCCCACTCTGGGGTTTGTTGATAACACCATGAAATAAGAAAGTTACAGCACGGACGACTCGCATAATCCACTGTAGACAGTGCTGTAACTTACACGTATAGTAAGCCTATATTGCGTACACAAACGAGCTTACAGCGTGTGTGTGTGTGAGCACTGTAGAGTCCCACGCTGCGAAAGCGTACTCGCAGCTCGACTGTTATTAATAGCATTAAAGCAGAGAGCAACGGAACACGGAAAAAAAATAAAAAAAATGTGTTATTGTACAGAAAGGGAAATCAACGCCAGTTCAGTCGAGTACTCCAGTAAATTTAGCTAGCCTCCTTTGTTCTAATGTTGCGTTCTAATGTTTACTGTGACAATGTCAGTAAGCGTCAATTCGTATTGTTGGTTGTTGCTGTGCAGTTCGAGAATGATTCGATTAAGACAAGAAATTGCCAGCGTGAAACAGCGCCCCCTGCGTTAACAGTTACTCATCACCGACTGTTCGTCGTCCGCTATTGTTGTAATAACGTTGTTGTAACGATAATTCCGCCGTTCAACAGTTACGCCGATAAGAAATTGCTAATGCTTCCCATAGTTGGCGCATCGCGGTCACATGCATACTGTCAGGGTGGTCCATAGAAAAAGTTAGCCACTGCAAACTTGTCCGTAAAATCAAGCTAAAACCCGCCAGTGACGCTAGACTTTCATCAAATTGAAATGTATAAAAAGCAGAATATGATAATAAGTTGGTATTAAATATTTTATGCGTGACCTAATTGTGACGTCATCAATTTCTGTATCCGAAACTGATATACGTAAAATTAGCGGTATGACAAAATTGCAATGGAAAACCTGAAAAAGTAGAGAAGATAGGAGGAACTGTTCTTATAAATTTCCGTCTAAAGTGTGGTCTGGGAGTGAACTTCGTCCCTCGTTAGGCGAACTGATGTACGAAGATGCGATGACGTCATTCATTCTTAGTTTAACCATAGCGGAGCTTTGCGTCTAACGCACAGTATTTTACGTTACAAATTAGATCAGGCATAGAAGATTTAATACCAAGTGATATCATAGTACATGTTTGACATTTTAGTTTGATGAAAAAATCAAAAACACTGGCAGACTACCACGATTTAATATGATTTATTGATAATTTACAGTGGCTTACTGCTTTGGACCACCCTGCAGTAACAGTGTTCAAAGATTTTGTTTGCTGTTAGTATACGTTTAAGATGTTGCTGTGATGTGAAAGCAGTTACAAAAACCTAACTGACCAAACCACATGCAACTGAATTCACTGCATTGTTTGACCTCTTATAAATTGAAATTGTTCTATTATGCGTTCGTAAATCGAGGCAATATTTGTTTCCAAATGCATCCATGCAAGCATATAACGTAACTCACAAATATCTTTCACTATGAGCGTTACAGATCATGTCACATTTGCCATTCCTATGTTGTATAATAGTCGTTTTATTAACGTGAATGACACAAATGTGTTAGAAGTTAGCTTGGATGGCAATAAAATTATTGCATGAAGAAACGTAGACGTATACTATACACAGTTAATAGAAGTTAATAAAATTTAATTTGTTTAACATCTTTTACAAGTCGCCCTGGGCTCGTATGGTAAAAAGATTGTACAAAAATTCAGACGCTACCAGAACAGTACAGGATGCCGTACTTGGGCTTTCCAGAGGGCAATATGACACCGTGGCAATGGAGCGGATACAATTCTAGGATGCTACTTTGACAATGTACCGAACTCGAATCATCCAAATAAGTCATTAGCAATGATGGAATTTAGTCCAACTGCTAGTATGTGGCAGCGCTGCTCGTGAAAAGTTTCATCCATCATTTTCCCACACCACCAGCCCAATACAAACGCGTAACGAAACAATGGACAGATAGATCAGTGGAAATCTGACAGCATTTTCCGCAGCCGTGAGCCAAAAACGGCACAGTTACCACCCACACTTTACGGGAAGCGAGGGGACTGCTGACTCCCGTTGTCAGCACCGACTCAAGATCGAATACAGACTTGAGTGACATCACACTTACTGTAACCTGGTTCCCAGATGATAAAACATTACCACTGGTCGGCCATTAACAAAATGCACCGCTTTGTGACAGAGGAACATTGATGTGAGTAACTTTCACAGAGTTGGTATACAGTCGCTGTCCCGGTGGTGACAGTGACAACCCTCTTTGCAAGACGTCACGTATAACATCAGCACTTGTATGAATACAATGCTAACTAACCATTTCCAAAAAAGAGAACACCAAATAGGCTCCTAATCCTAACACAAACACAACCCTATCCCTAATCCTAACCATAAATACCACAGAGAGGGTTGTAGTTGTCCTACAGTGCTGCAGTCCATATTTTAAAATTACTATTTTCTTTCCATTATCTCTTCCAGAGCCAATTTTCAGGAGACTGATTTTTCATATCTCAACAGACTGTTTTGTCCTTCAGTGCTTTGACACTGTTGGTTGGGCTATATAGCCTGTAAAAATCATCTCCGAAATCACCTATTGTTTCGGGTGTGACGTTGAACCGTACTCGCTCACTCACGCCACCCGCGCTATACACAGCGTGGGAGCAACTGTTCACATCACTCAGTGAAAATGTCCACCAGCGCCTTCAGATGTGTGTCAGGTTAAACAGAAAGTAAAATATAAACTAAATGGTCAATATGTACAAAACGACGGCGAGGTGGTGTGTAGCAACGATGCAGTACACCCACACACACAGTCACACACACACGCAGCTACAAGCCAACTGTTACTGTCAAAAAACTAGTGACGGTCCGCTCGTGACTTCCTCACCGCATCTTCAGTCTCGGAAAACTGCAAACAAGCACATAACGGGTATCAATACGAGCATATATGACAAATTAAAACTATGAACATAGTGTGATGAAATGTGAACATAATATAATACAATATATACAATAATACAATGCAGTATAACGGATATTAACATGTAATTTCGTATAAGAAACAAAGTAAATGATACAGCATAACATGAGAATATTTTAAAGGAAACAGAATAATACCAAACAGCTCATGTGTGACGTCATTACAGCATTGCGAGAATTCATCATGATCAATGCCGAAATAAGTTGAACACAATTTTAAAAACTTTAACAACCGTTTGTGCTAAAAAATCTTTGTCATTAACATGTACATTTTTACACATAAATTTGTTAAAATTCAACAGGGAGGTGAAGTTTAGCTGATTGGTTGAGCAAAATTTATTCCCACGTTTGAGGGGCAGTGAGTCTTACGAGACACAGATGACAGTGGTGGTGACGGGCAGTACCTTGCGTCTCCTCGGAGGTTTTGCCTCGCGATCCACATCTCTAGCTCGTTGTTCTTCTCGTGCCTTTTGCCTCTGTAATTGCTCCGCTTCCCTCTGCTGCTCGCGCTCCTTGCGCTGTTGCTCTCGAAGCTCCTCCTCCCATTTCACCTTGGCCTGTTTTGCCGCCACCTGCAGTCAATGACAGTACACCATTGTGCTGTTCATCATTAAAAGGCATACCTCGGTCTTACTGGAGATGCATGGACAGATGTGATAACAATGTGGAACCTAAGCCTGCACTTTCTTGGAATAAAAGAGTGTTCCGGCAATGGTAGCTGGATGTTATTCGTTGCACCGCCTTCTATATTGTCAACATTTCTCTTTCCCGTGCATTTACAGGTGGTATTTTCGTGGTAAAGATCCCGTCCTTTTGTTCTGGCAAAATGTTCTTGCCTGTATCTTTTCTGTGCTTCAGAGGCAGTGACTGTTTGCCGCAACATGCTACGTTAAAGAGCCTCTTGAGCCCAGATTTTAAACAATGGTACAAGCCAACATATGCAATTACTGACCTGTTCGTCTGTGAGTGGCAGCCAGTAGATGCACGGCAGTGACTTGGTTTTGCGAAACAAATCGTCCAGCAATTTCGCCGGAGGTTCTTCTTCCACCTTGGCCGCTGCAACTTTAACACAACCAATGTTCACAGAGTTTGCGGTCAACGATATTCACACAAACTGTGCAGGACTTGCATGAAGCAGCTGCTGATCAACCGCTGATGTTTTAACTTTAAAATTAAAACAATTTTTCGTAAGCTCTACATAAGCGGTGTACTGGAGTGGCCTGGTATCTGTATCTGCAAACCAAAACCACACAATTTGTATATTCACTGTAATTCTGACAGCATTGCCATTCGGAAGCCCAGTACCAGGAAATATTTCATATTTATGCTGTTGGCAGAAGTCAAACCTTGACAAGAGTGAAAAGTGTAATGCACCAACTCTCAGCCACAGCATGTGCCCTTGCGACATCATATCAAGAAAGCAAAAAAGAGTTATTCGTAATCATATACTACAAAAGCATTCCCAGCATGATGAAAAGTATACTTCCATATTTGCACTCAGGAAAGGAAAGAATGGTCAGTAGACATGGTCAACTGAAAATATATTGCTAACTTCAAACCATCAAATATAACTACGATGGCGATAATAATAATAATAATAATAATAATACACAGAAAATGCAAATGCACTGCTAACAGAAAAAACTGTCACAAAGGTACGCACAGCAACATCACACTGTAACTCGCTGAAAAAAGTTTTCAGTGAATGTTCGTACTCAATTGATGGGTCGCTGCTCCCATAGATCCTGGTGTATGTTGCCAGAAGAAAATGGCTTTATACTGTTACAGAAGCAAACGCATCAGAACTAATATGAGCACAAAGCCATTTACAAAACACTGACCAGATTTGTCGTTCTTTTCGCGGCCGCGGCGGTCAGTTCGAGACCTGTCTCTCTCACGCCTGTCCGCTTCCCTCTTGTCTCGAGCTGGTTTCACGGCTTTCTCTTCGCGACCTCTCTTCTCTCGGTCGTCCTTCTCGCGAGCCGGACTCTGCCTCAACTTGTGTCGATCCCATTCTCGAACTGACTGGATGGCGGCGGCTTTTTCCTTGGCTCGAGACTTTGTGACAGCATCGTGTGGAGATGCATCTCTCTGGTCTCGTCTGGTCGCTGATCGGTCTGCCACGTGGCTCTCGGCCGCCTGCGATTCTGTAAGCGGCTTGGCTCCGGCACTGACACCAACGTTTCCACCCTTCTTCCGAAACTCAAACTACAAACATCATCTGAAATTTTCTATCCAAGTGAATTTCGCCACTGTAATATGGTATGTTTTAGTCATTTTTACTTTTAATGACTCGGTAATGCCTGGCCATTGTAGGACACACACAAAATAGCTTAATAATATTTATCATGTTCTATAGTTCTATTCGTGGTCTGTGTGTTCATGTGATTTTTGTGTAATATTGGTCTACTTTTGCTTAATTTTTTTTAATTTTGGCAGCGCTTAATGTCTGTATTGCTTGCAGTTTAGCTTTTTCTGGAGATTTTATTATCATTTTGTAAACATAATTTTTTATTTTTTTTTCAGGCTATGTGTATAATGTCTATAATAAACACAATATAAATAACACAAAAATAATCTTAAACTCCCAGAGTTATATCTATGGAGGAAAAGTTAAAGTTTTAAAGTTAATAATAATAATAATAATGTGTTATTCATTGTACAAGATGTGCTCGTTTAACATATGTATCTCAATCTTCCAACAATAGTGTGGATCACTCCATACACACTGCCTGAGAATCCAATGATGAAACGCAAGACACATTAACATACAAAAAAAGATTGGCACATTTGCCAGACACTAAGCACTAGCTCACACTTGTTAACTAGAACCATCCTTGGCTCCTATTGTGGCACCAGGAAATAATAGCCTCTGCACTCCAGGGATGTTATGTACAGTGGTTAAGACACCATCTCAGAAGCACAGTGCTCGGTAGCAAAGTGGACAAGGTGTTAGTAGTAGTATAGTAGTAGATATGTATAGCACATCATGCAGTGCCTCATATGTGCTACTCATACCGTTAGACTAGTGATCGACAAGTCATGGGTCTGACTCTCACCCCACTGTACTGCCTAGTATGGGTGTAGGTAAACTGGTCATACATGTATGGCCTTTCACACCAAATAGTATGATATGGTAGTGGACAAAGTGTGGCAATGCTCCAAAGTAAGGAAGGTCATCATTGCCTGGTGCAGAAACATCACCTGAAGACTACCTGCCTTGATACCAGCAGTCGGCTTCGTAATAGTAACAATAATAATTATAATTATAATAATAATGATAATAATACCAGGATGATATTTAGTGCTATCATCTACATCGTTACAGCATGAACCACATGTGAAAGTGTACTCGGGTCCTCTGAATTGAAGTCAATCAGAGCCAAGGAGCTGTCAACTCGTAGCCCAAGCAGCATATTTGACATTTGAGTCGGACACCTGGACGCAATAGGCCAAACATTCACCCATCACCATACGTATTACTACTCACCCATAAGGCTGATACTCATTTACCATTCCTCAAAGGCTGGAAGGCTGAGTGTACTTAGGCACTGCAGTAAGTGTGCAGCCGTGCTCTGCGGCACGGGTTCAATCCGGGGAACTCACAAGCAACAGTCAGGCGTGTTAACCACTATAACACTACAACCGGCATGCATTCGTGACTAGGAAATTCGTTAATGCCAACCTTTATCCAAGATGTAATAACAACAATATTATTATTATAAATCATCACTGTCAGAGACAAAAAGATCACACACCTCTTCTATGTTCCTAAATTCCACTCCAAGCAACTTTGGATTAGAAGCTGGCCAGCGTTTGCCGTGAAGAGCTTGCCGGGTTGCAACGGCTTCTTCGGCCGTTTCGTACTAAAAAAGTTGCAATTTCGAAATGCCAACTATATACAACCCATGACAATACTTAGAAACCAAATAACATTAAAGTTGAAAGGCCTCCATTAGTAGAACAACTGTTAAAAACCAGACGAGTATGCAAAATTTAAAAAACACTTGTTCTTGACCATGCCTTTATTAGGTCTATGGTGAGCAGGCTTCAGACTCCAAAAAGATGTCAAGAAAGTAATTCAAAAAGAGTGGAAAAGGTTTTTTGACATAAGACCGGTCTAAACTTATAGTTACAAGAAAATCGTTACAGTAACTGATGAATACAATAAAAGTTTCCTATGATGGCCATGAGATTTCGACCTTCTTTCAAATATGGAAAAGCAGAAGCATAAAACGTTGGGAAAATGAATCTTGAAAGTTCTCGACAAGTTCTCAACCACAGAATATGATGATGAATGTTCGGCACTCACCACAACGTAGCAGTGTGACTTGATGCTGTCGATCCAGAACCCGTCGTCAACCAATTTGCCAGTTCTGCCCAGCAGTTCCTTCAACTGACCGAGGGTGTACGGCCGCACTAGTCCAGTCACGTGTACCACATTGCTGGGTGGCCGCCGAGCTGGCGATGGAGATCTCCGACCGACGATGACGGGATCTTCGGCCGTGATCGACAATGTACGGGTCGGTTTTGAAGCTTCGTTGGATGGTGTGCGTGAAGTCACCTTTGCAACTTTGGCCACTGGTTCTTCTGCAAACAATCAAGCACAGGTAGACAGATGTACATAAATTACAGGTACTCACTGTAACATGCTCAGATTAGTCTGTCATAAAGCTTCCCAGGCAGATCAAATAAACGTAGTGAAATTGTTGGCAAAGACTTTTAAAGTATGGGGAGTCTTCTGACAATCTTAGTGTCCAGTCAGAAAT
>Ga0056115_1001832_pt1 | contig 10489 bp, 8 predicted proteins | sample WorMetOlspDAHAB1_FD_77007 | JGI IMG/M metagenome (GOLD analysis project Ga0056115, IMG submission 77007) | Marine gutless worms symbiont microbial communities from Max Planck institute for Marine Microbiology, Germany - Olavius sp. DAHAB.1 ... | reverse complement strand
CCGCGGTTTCGTCGCAGCACATTTGGCACCCGGGCTTTCTCAGTCGCCGGCCCGACGGTTTTGAACACACTGCCTGCTTCGATCGTTGCGTGATCCGACAGTTGAGCCTGGACGCTTTAGGCAGGACTTGAAAACGCATCTCTGCCGGACATCGAGAGGCATGAGTACATTAGAGCGGGTGTCGCCGTTTCATGTAATTGCGCCATACAAATCGACATTTACTCACTTATTTACTCACCTAACTAAAATATGTATTGTAAGCTACTTATAGGCCTATCTCAGAAACATGATTTTCACGGTCTTTAAATTGCATGGCAAAAATCGTTAGCAACAGTTTAGTCGTATTTTTTTTTTCAAAATGACATGACAACTTCGTGGAATGATTTGAACAAACGAATCTTTATTCCGAAATAACATGGCTTCAGTTCTCTAATAATGAAGTCTGAACTGACTTGAGTGAGTTCTAACATCGTAGGCCTATTGCATTTTAACACTTTTTTTCAAAAGAGGCCTACAAAACGTGACGGAACGTCTTGGAGCTTTTGCACATATTGTTCGAACACTGTCTAGTGTCCAGCAACACATAAGCCATAACCAATACCGAGAACACACGATTTCGTCCTGCCATCGCCCGCGTTACGACTCCGCCTCCGAAATGACCTGTATTGTGTCGAGTGGGGCGTTAAACTCTACTCACTCACTCACTCACTCACGCCCGCGTTACGAAGATGACGCAGAATTCCCGCAGCGGCGATTAAACATCACTTCATACTTTAGCACCGGAGTAGAAATGCAGCACTTGTTACGTTTTCTTCCATAAGGCCGACGCTGTGACTGGCTGTGCTTGGAACAGTGGCGTGTGATTCATCGGTCAACGGACACCCACATTATGTATGTGTATGCGAAAGTCCGTCTCCGTCCTGTATTACCCATGCCGTAACTTAGCGAATGAAGTGCTGCGACTTGTGGATTCAGCGGAACGTATAGAGTGGTACACCACGTGTTGATGAATCGATGGTTTGCGTCTACAGCAGATCTGCGGTCGCTGTAATCGGGTGTCTGTAAGCGCGACATGAACGGAACGAGACCCGGCGCTGGACCTTTGCTCCACCGGCAGAACAATAGACCGGCGGCACACAATGACAATGGCAATAAGGCGTTAGCTCGTGGAGGCCGCCGCTGCACGAAGGGTGCCGGGGACGTCGTAGCGGCGGCGGCGGCGGCGGAATAAAAACAACGGGCGATGCCAGATGCGAGGCCAGTCTGACGCGGACAACCACACACTTCGGCGCGACTCCTGTCACTGTAAGTATACACCTAAATATTTATAAAGCGTCTACATTTGCTATAAACTCGAATATAAAACAATTGGATAAAACTAGAAATAAGTCTTAGCTCCGTCTTCGAAATGACCTATTGTGTCGGGAGGGGCGTTAAAATCTACTCCTCACTCACTCCTCATAGCAGGTAAAATGTTGTTATAAGCACGAGATCTACTAAATGCTTCTTGGTGTCTGTTGCATGTTGTGAATGCTTAGTCTTTTCTTTTGTTTTTTAATTATTTATACTGTAGCCTATCTGCTGCCATTGGCGTAATAAATGATGATGACGAATGTACGACTTAAGAGTTTATTATGGCGCTTACGTGCTGTGTAGGCCTATACCCCTGCGAGTGTTGTGTGAGCATTGGCGTACACGCAGTATTTCAGACAGAAGATTTGCACACACCACCGCCTGTTTCGACCTATGAGCTAGCGATGGTTAGGCAGGGTAGCCCCAGTTGGGAGGGGGGAGGGGTAAATCAGAAGGCCTGAGGACGAAGCAGAAACATATCTGCAAATAAAGACTTTAATAAATTAATTAAGCACGATGTTTGTGATACATACCTGCCTGACCTGCGATCACTTTCCTGTAGCAACCTTTTGACTGTGTGGTGACAGTGGAACACGTGCATGACCAGCCAATGTTGTTGCTGCTGGTGATGATGGCTATCTGCGGTGACTGATTACTCCGCCACTACGAGCTGAGACCTTCATTAGGCCTAATGCTCAATCTGGTGTGTGTGCGTGTGTGTGCATCGGCACAATGCCGAGGTGTCGCGCGCGTGTGCGGTGAGCAGTCTTTCTCTCGTCTCTTTTTAGTTCACCAACTACACTGCCGGCCATTCTCAGCGACTCTCACAGTCAGTAGACAGATGAAGTCTCATTCGTACCGGCGCAGTGGCCCCAGGACCATATCGACAGCGAAGTGAGTGAGAGTCGAACCCGCGACCCGTTGGTCACGCAGCCGCTTGACTGTTGTGTTGTGGGCTGCTGTGCACAGGTTGGCGAAAATGCTGCTGCGCGTGTTTCTGCTGTTGGGTTTGCTGGCGACGGTCGCGTTCGCCGACGACGAGGAGCATGATGAGCATGACCACCACCACCACATCAGCCACGACTACGGCTGCTGTTCGCACGAGGACCGTCGTGAGATCCAGTACCTGTGGGAGCGAGTTTGGTCGTCGTCGTTCACGCACCGCAAAGTGGCCATTGGAAGAGCCATCTTCGACGAGTCAGTTGCTCACTGTCACTCAAATACAGCGCTTAGCGACTTAATATCTTAATACTACAGGGTGGTACAAAAATGGCACACTTTTTTGTACGCCTTATATAATTTCATCAAATATTGACTGATCCAAACCTATTTCACTGTCAGAATCGAGAGAATATTTGTATTAAGGATCCTACCACACCTCAAGTGTGTCGCTACACTGTCTTGTGAAATGTTAGTGTCTTAAAAGCAACTATTGAAACAAGACGACTTCTGTAACAACACATTTTAAGAGTGTGTCCTCCAACAGCAAGGTGGAAACATTGAACATATGACATAAAAACTGCAGGATGTGACAGTTACTTTAGACCGAACTAATACAATAAACATGTTGTTTCCTGTTGTTAATTTCTTAAAATGTGTTGTTACAGAAGTCATCTTGTTTACAGTTGTTGCTTTTATAACACTGACATTTCACAAGGTAGTGTAGCGACACGCTTGAGGTGTGGGGGATCTTTAGTAACGGCATTATTGCAAATGTTCTGCATGATTCTGGCAGTGAAATAAGTTTGATGAAGTGCAAAAAAGTGTGCCATTTTGGACTACCCTGTAATGATGACGAGATTGTGCCGGCCCGATTGCATGGACTAACGTTATTGCTACACTATTCAAACCCGTGTAATATCTCACCCACAGTTGTATAGCTCTTAGTTTTTCAGGTCCCCAAGAACTGTATCTACCGAGAGTCAATAATTATGATGATGAAATGATGATGATGGTGATGACGATGATGACGACTGGGCGTTGGACGCATGATCAACATGTCGAGGTGGACTGTCGCCTGCGCTTCCGAGTACAGTGGCAAGCCGCTCAGTGGCTGACACACACGCGCTTCTTTCACCGAACAGTACAATTGGTAGGCCTACCAGCCAAAGGGGTGTTGCTCCGAGGCTAGGAAGATAACCACAGTCCTCGCAGAAAGTAATGTCAGCCTGTCGTGTATGGATAGGCCTACATGGATCTTTATCATGTCTAACATTACAAGTCCTGCAGGCTGGCTGACTGCCCAGACACCGAGGTCAACTCCAACCACAATGCTTATTCGTGACTAAGTGGAATATGTGACATGCACCTTTAAACGTTCGTCTTTAACTGTTATGTGTCAAACTCCATCTAAGACACAAACGGACAAAAAGAAATGTTGGTTTGTTTGTCTGTTAGTCCGTTGTGTCTGTCAGGGGGTCCATCCTATGGGTGGAAGAAGCGCGATGCTTCATAGAAATTTAAAGGGGGTTTAAAAATCCGGGATCACCAATAAATACGTGAAATTTGGTCAGTTGAATATGAGGAAAATCATTTAATTGCCTACATGTGTCATATTTAAAGCTAAAATACACCAAATTCGATTCCTGGTTTCTGCCCGGGCCGTTTGTTTGTCTATTCGCTTGTCCGTTTGAGTCTTAGATAGAGTTCGACAGTAAGCAAGCAAACCCTTTGAAATTCACATTACCGTGTAATAGGCTTTTGTCATATCTTTCGCATTTTCATGTTCAGCTCCTGTTGCTGTTTTCAGCTTTCGCAGTTTGTTAAATGAATTGCAAAGTGGAATGCTTTGCTTAAATGTTAAACGTGATAATTGAGCTACATAAAATTCGCCTGATTTCACACAGTACGCTTCACTCGCGAAATTAGGCCTTAGTATAGCTGGCCTAACATCAACGTCATGAACGATCGCCCAAAGACCAATCTTGGAAATGCGCTCCCTTACGCGACATCACTTGTTGTTTCACGTGTGGTGCTTGTTGATTGCCGTAACATGGCAAGTTTGTCGAACAAATCGCAGAATTTTCGAGCGCTACCCGGAGGCGAAGGCACTGTTCAGCCGTGTAAATGTGGAGCATCCTGACAGCCCCGAGTTCAAGGCACATTTGCTGCGTATCACGCACGGCATCGACATCATGATCAACAGCATGGACGACCCGAGGGTGCTCTTCAAGGAGATTGAACACATCACCGATCAGCACGTTGCTCGCGAAGGAATGAAAGCCAAATACATCACGGTCAGTTTGACTGTCCAATCGACGAACGTAGATTTGCATGTGGGAAAAGTGAGGGAACCGATCGATCGACTTCCCTTTTATCACCCGCTTAATTCCCTCTGTTCTCATGCTTTATAGTCCTGCTTTGTCTATACAGACTTTTCACCATTATGAACAACAGTTGGCCGCCGCCTACTACGCACGATTGTCGAATGACGACTTGCCGATTAAAGGCAAAGCCGACTGTAATGCGTGAAATCAGGTTCTAATATATTTTTGTTACCGGTACTTTTTTGATCTTCAGCATGAACTTTTGCGCCTCGGTGCCACAGACTGGCTCAAGCATTTTGTCCTTCTGTGGCAGTACGTACAAGTATAGCCTACTGCTGGATTCGCATGTGTTCGTTAGACTCGCGGCCGATTGTCAGCAACGAGGCAGGCGTAACTATTGTGGTTGCACATATAGCCAGTAGCGCCGGAACGAATTTGAAAGTTGGGGCACATGTCGCGCCGGGAATATTTTGTCGTGCCCCTCCATTTTTTGGCTCTACAAGTACGATTAGTCGTTTTGGAGAGCGCTTTCGTGATGGTCAATACAGTTAGGTCAGTTTATTGTTTGCTGTTCTACTCATGGTGCCCCCCGTGCCCCGCCAAGTGTAAAAGTGGGGGCACGTGCCCCCATGCCCTGTGGAGTCGGCGCCACTGCATAACTGAGGTCGTTATCCCACTTGTTATTATTTGTTTATTTTAAACAGGGGAAAGATCAAATTTAAAAAAGATGTGACGTCTTAGTGGTGCTAATGCAATTCACCGCCATAAAAATTATTGTACCCCGGTTACGTGCAACAAAGTCGAATTACAACGTTTGCGTCACAGTAGAAATCCATTGAAAAAAACGATCCCTGATGGTGCGTCCGCCAATCACCTGTCAAAGTCGCTCACAAAGCGAACATGTTGACTGGGACCACCGCGAGAGGGGGCATCCCCGTCCCCTCTGTGATGCGAGGCCAGCAAATTTGGCTGTTTTGTTGTAAGCTGACGCACAAATTATTGTTGTGTGTGTGCGGTTGCAGGGCATAATGGATGCCTTCGATCACGTTCTTCCGCAGATCGCTCCCTGCTTCAACCTCGACGCCTGGCACCGTTGCTTCAGCAAGATCACCAACCTGATGGCCGCCAAGCTGCCGTAATCGACTGCGGCCCACGCGGGCCCATCCGGTCCACGCGGGACCCCAGACGCCCGACGTCACTGCATACGACACGACACAACACTCCATATAGCCTATCAAATCTTTCCCGCCATCATTCTTCGTCACCGGGTCAAGGGTTTTCCATTACCCGCGACCGCCATTACCAGAAAATTTGTAGTGAAAATTTGTAGTGATTAGGCTGGACCCGATAATAATGTGGACTTGGATCGTATGCAGTGTACAACCGAAGCATCCGCGCAGCATCTTCTTCGACCGTGTGACAAGTCACTTTCAGCACACCATCCTGTGGCGTCCACATCCATAGAACCAGTGGCTCAAATCTTCCCATCGAAATTTCCCACCCACCCTGTCCTTTTCCTCCTCTTACCTTCTTTGTCAATTTACACGGACATTTCGCTCCCTGAACTCGGGGTATTATCTCCCGACTTCTAGAATATTTTTCTTGCAAATAAAATGCCCATGCATGCAATGCACTTTTGCGGACCACGAAAACATTGCTGCTCCAGATATTTCCCTTACCACTTCACTGTTTGACGAGGAACCAGCGGAATAAACCCGAATGTTTCGAACTTAAACGCTCGCAGGTTCATTTTAAAATTTTCGATGATCGAAGATCCGAAACCACCCCTGGTTGAGCGCGCCATTTCGAGACAGGGATAGACGTCACTGGAAACACCAACAAACACGACCACAACGACGACGACGACTACGACTACTGTAACAACACATCATCAACAACAACGACAACAACGTGATAATAAATCGACATGCAACAGTTGTCAGCCAGACGACGTCGTCACCAACACGCACGACCTGATCGCCTGCTGAGAAAGCGTGACCTTGGTGTGACCTTCACCGGCGACTCGAGTCTAAGCGCGGCCTGCGCTATGCTCACGATGGCTTCTATACGCAAACGCCGCCGCGCTTGACGCTTCATCGCTCGCTACTCGGTCCGCGCTCTTCCGGTGACGTCATTGCCGCCCTCTGTGACGTCACCGATGGTGTTTCCGGTCGGGCGGGTCACGTGACGACGCCCTATCGTCCGCTGACACTTGTTGCCTTCTTGCCAGCGTCAGACCGTTCCGTTCTCCTGGTTACTTCTATGCGAATAAAATTTTGTAGTTCACCGCATCTCAGACTCCTTTTTGTTCGAATATTTTACCTGCGTTACTCGCCAGTCACTTTAAACACAGTAAGCTGAGCCTCTAGCAAACCAGTGGTGTGCAGAATGTACATTGCAATGCTTTGCAAAGTTATAATCCCTTTCGTTCTGTTAATCAGCTATGGATCGTCAGTGGGCGAGTTAAAACATACAGGGTGGCCCAAAAAAGTAAGCCACTCCCAAATGATCAAAAAATCGTATTAAATCGTATTTAAGACTGTTAATGAGATTAGATTTGTGAAATTAAAGTATGAATCAAACACTATAATATTATTTGTTGGAATGAGATATTCTATGCGTGACCTGCTTTCTGACCTCAATAACTATGCCTGACCCGCAAACTAGCGATATGCGTCAGATACGGTAAATGATGTCAGCCCTTCCTCTGGCATCAGCTCGCCTTAGAAAGCTGTGAGTTCTATTTGTAAATAATCTTTTAGATGAAACTTTATGTAAACATTTCTTTTATTTCCATATTTTATCTTTTTTTCTGGTTTTAAAACATGATTTTTTCAGATGCATGACTTTACCCATATCGCATCTTCAGTCAGAAAGTGATGACGTCACAAATTAGGCCACACATACAATATTTAATGCAGACTTATTATATCCTTTTGCTCATTTTGTAGTTGAAATGATGAAAAATCTAGCCATAATGACGGGTTTTAATACGATTTAATGATGATTTCTGATAGTGGCTTACTTTTTTGGGCCACCCTGTATTATGCCTCCCAATGACTCTCCCGCAGATGCTATAGTGACAGATGGCGGTAAAGCAGCAGGAAAAGGACGATGTGGCAGTGAGATGTTACACGGGCTTGAATAGTGTGGCAATAACGTGCGCCTGAAAAGTGAATTTCATAATGTATGAAACTTTCAACTGAACATTGACAAAGCACCGTCTTGAGCTGCGACAGCTTGCATTTTCACAGACACATAAGCCAGTTGTCTAATGCCACTAAACTACAGGCCACCGCCGTCCGCCTCTCCCAATCATCACCGTTAACGTAACGTTGAAACCAGACAAAAAGAGCCAATACCATTCGATGCCGCTTTTATTGCGAGGCATCAAGTGACGATATAGTTCAATGTATCTGTACAGCAAAACCAACTTCAAAACGCAGCATCAGTAACAAAGTCACTGGTATGAATGATTAAGCTAACCGTTTAATCACAAATCACAAATAAGACTGCCACACTGTAATTATAGCTTAGAAACAATATTCACGATCTCACCGATAAATTCTGTTTCAAATACCCGATACATATGACCACAGAATACACAGGAAATATTGCAGAGATGATGGGTGTGACATTACATAGAGCAAAATGGAACGGTGGGTGACAATGCTGTACTTAACGTGAATGAAAACCCAGCGTTTACACAGTTACGCTGCATTACAGAGCTGTCAGTCAGACTGATGGTACACAGCCGTAAGCAATTTTTAAAGTACTATCTAAACAAACATTTAAAAAGTTACAAGTGACTATAAAAATGCGTTTATTATAATAATATGCAAACTGTAAACGTATATGTACAAAAACTGCTGCCATAATCGTTTTGCGTGAAAATGAGTGAAACAAAACTGTTTACATGATGCAAAATTTTCATGCCGAGATCAAAAATCTTGACAATTTACAACAATTAAAAGTTGTTAACTGTCCTGTACTGAACAAAAAACAGACTACCAAAATTCAGGACTTTTCAGCACCATGGCACCAGAAAATCACGACATTCTCTTGGTCAACTACGATAGTGTAGCCTATGTCACTTTAATGCGAATAATGCACATTGTACATTCATAATTAGTTAAAAACTGAAGGAAATGACACAGACAAAATGACTGATTCAATTCAACAACTTACTTTTTCAGAGAAGACACTAACAAATTCAGGACTTTCTCACAACTTTTTCAGCATCTATAGTATGTCCAACTTCAGGACTTGTTAGCTGCTGCATATACAAATACAAAATTCAGGATTTTCCAGGAGATATGGGAACCATGAAAAACGGAGTGACTGGGGTTTAACTGCGCAATAAGGCTATATCATGCCTTTAAAAGTTATAGTCTAGCTAAAAGGTTGATATCAGTGAGATAATAAAAATATAACGTTTTTGGAAATGGATACACTTTGGGAGTCTTGTACATCTACCAGCAACATAAATAACCCCTCATCTCGCATTGCTTGTTTATTGACAATGGCCCTAAAACGGATGGAGCCAGCTCCTAACCGCACTAATGGGGAGGGAGCAAAAACCTCAAAGGGGGTTCATTTAAGTTTGTTACGCCAGCGCCAAAACATAATGACCAAGGTAAGAGAAAACATATAAAAACCTACAGATAAATCATGCAACCAAAGAAACACTAGGCTCAACCGTGCTGTATGAACTGTTTTCATTAACTGTGCCCATCGAACAGATAGCACATTTGCAATATAAAACAGTTCTGATAAACCTCCGGACAATCACCATAACTTTTGATGTCAAATGGAGGGAAGGGGCGAAAAAATGGAGATGGGAAGGCAAAAGCTGGCAGATGTGGGAAACATCCCGATATGAAATCTACTGGTCACATGTCAACAGCATTCTAAACTGCAGCACAGTCCATCAGTCCATCCACCTGGTACCAGCAGACACACACATTCGGTGTGTATCTTTATACTTTTATGTCACACAAACAACAGATGTGATCAACATCACCGAGTGACAGTCATTTCCAGGAGCACAGCAATCAGCAAAAATCATGCTGAACTAATATTCAAGAGATAGTAAGAGTTAAATCCCCCACATGACAGTCGAGGGCACCCTGGAAACAGTTTCCGTAGCCAATCTCTCAAATAAGATGCTGACAGCATGACGAGGACGGCAACTACACGACCATGACGGTCAATGACAACGGAAATAATATAAATACGTGTGCATAACCACTATCCAAACAAATACTAAACCTAATCCTAACCCAAACGTGAATACTAAACCGCACCTAATACTAAGCATCCAACCGAAGACAGTCACGTGTCCCACAAATCCTGAAATTGATGCTTTGCAATGTTTGTACAACTTTCCGTTGCCATTTTCCTGTTTCAAATAGGGTTCAGTAACCTTTCACAGCAACTGCTAAAAACGAGTAACGCGAGGCGGGCTTATTGTATAGATCCGAGCCCACATGGCACACAAAAACCTAGATACTTAGTATCAAAAAGCTGCAAAATCAAAAGTAAGATTACGTACATGGCACAATTTTTGAATGTCCTGTCGGACAGAGCCTGCAAGCAGACGAAGCACAACAGTCAACAAGACTCTACATGACTTATAGTTGGAACTGTAAAACAAAACTTTCCATAGAACGGGTTTTTCACAAGTCATGATGATTGATTGATTGATTGGATTTTAACGGCACTTTCAGCACAGTAAGGCTATATCATGCCTTTAGAAGTTATAGTTTGCATTTTGGGAAATAGAAACACCCTGGCAGCCTTGTACATCTCCTATTCAGTAGCGGATGACCAGCGACATAAATAACCCCCTCGTCTCGCATTGCTTTTTG
>Ga0056115_1001831_pt1 | contig 10489 bp, 8 predicted proteins | sample WorMetOlspDAHAB1_FD_77007 | JGI IMG/M metagenome (GOLD analysis project Ga0056115, IMG submission 77007) | Marine gutless worms symbiont microbial communities from Max Planck institute for Marine Microbiology, Germany - Olavius sp. DAHAB.1 ... | reverse complement strand
GTACCGCATTCTGAACATCTTTTAAGGTGGATTCCCGAAGTCGCCCTGTCTCGAGATCGTAAATCTTAGCCAGGTCGGTCCCAAGCCCGAAATGGGCGCGGCGGTCTTCGAGCTGCAGCGCTTTTTTTCCAAGCTGGTTGTAGATGCTAACCGAAGCAGGTGCGCTGTGAATGGCATCTGTCACCAGTTGACCGGGAATTAAAACGGTACCGTCTGCCCGAACCGTACAGCCGGCTTCGCCCATCATATCCCTTGCCCCTTGATGACGGATATTTAGGCCGACGGTTTCGAGCAGTTCCAGGGTTGCGGCATGAATCCGATCGATCTGACCAGAGTTCAGGATATTGTAGCTGGGGGTGCAAGCCGGTGTGCTTGGAGTCGACATGGTTATTTCCGTTTACGAGTAGTATTCAGGTGTCAGGTTTCGGGTGTCAGATGACAGATGACAGACGACAGATGATAGAGTCCCGCTGGCATCAATTATAGACTGATGTTCGATGTTCAACATCATATTCTCAGATCAAACTGCCCGTTAGCAACCATCAAGTTGATCCCGTCAGAAAATGAAAATCTGGGAATTTATTATGAAGAAGCGAAGCGATATCCAACATTATTCAATCTTCAATATTCATTTCTAGGTCCTGAACTTGAGGTCCTTCAATTTAGCTTCGGCTTCCCGGTGAATTTCGGCCATGGTGTCAGCAGCCGTGTCGCTCAAGGGTTTCGGTGTGTGGGTTTTCAGAATTTCACGGGCTTTTTCGGTACACGTTTCGGCCCAGTCTTTGCCGCCCTTCATGAGCCAGGTGTCCAGATTATCCCGGTTGCACTGGGTCGGCAGCCAGTGTTCGGTTTTGAACTTCTGCATGGTTTGTTCGGTCGCGAGGAAGTCTCCGCCGGGACCCACTTCCCGAATTACATCCAGGCCGATATGGGAATCGTCCAGCTCAAATCCGCGCATAAACCGTTTGACGTAGCTGATGATCTCATCGCACATGACCAGTCCCGCCGGATGGCCGATGAGCCCCTGCCCAAGATAGCCGATGTCATGGACCAGGTTGGCGCCGTGCATGGCATCCGCCATGATCGAGATCGACCATTCCATGCCGGCCTGCTGATCCAGGCAGTTGGCGTCGCTCACACCGGCTGTGCCCCACATGGGCAAGCCGTAGTAATGGTAGAGATCGGCGCAGGCTGAAAGCGCCAGACGGTATTCCGGGCACCCATAGATACAGGTGGATGTGCGCATGTCCAAGGTGGATGTGCCGAACCCGGAGATGATGGGTGCGCCTTTGGCCCGCAGTTGATGCATCACCAGGCCGCTGAGAGCTTCGGCGTTGCCCACGGTGATGGCTCCCGCCAGAGTCACCGGCACGCTGGCGCCGGACATCATTCCCGGGGTGTAGTTGACGGGAATTCCGTGATCGGCGCAGTAAAGCAATTTTTCTACAGCACCAAAACTATGGGTTAACGGGCTTAATGGTTCGGAATAGTGAATGTGAATCGGTTTTTCGCGCAATACCGCTTCACCGCCAACGACGGCCGCAGCCATGGCGTTGATGTAGGTGATGTCCGCCAGTCCGGCCGCGGTGTAAAAAATCGGTTTGACGGAGTTTTCGAGTTCGGTTTTAAATGAATCCACGTATATGAGGTTGGCGGGCGAGTCACCGGGAAGGGCATAGGAACCGAGAAAATCGATATGTTCGAGATAATCGGCAATATGGGCTGCGATTGCCACATCCTTCAGCCGCGACGGGCGCAGTTGACCGGTTTCCAGATCATAGGTTTGAATCAGGTCCGTACCCAGACCATAGTGGACGCGTCTACCCTCAAGACGCATGGCCTCATTGCCCAGCCGATCGTAGATGGTGACACGGGACGGAGCGCTTTGGATGGCGGTTTCCACCAGCCAATTGGGAATCCGCACCCGATGGCCCCCCGTGAGCCGGCATCCGGAATCGGCCAGCAGTTGCCGAGCCTCGTCGTGATGTACATCAACCCCCACTGTTTCCAGCAGTTCAAGGGTAGCGGTGTGGATCGATTTAATCTGTTCCGGCGTCAGTAAATGATAAGTAGGAACACAATTGGATTTGAATCCGCTGATCATGGTTTTGGCTCCTATGTCTTTACAAGAATTTTTCCTTAACTTGCGCCGCATATTGATCGACATGATCCTCCATAGCACGACGCGTTTTATCCGGGTCTTTCTGCTCCAGGGCTGCCAGTACCTCGTAGAGATTCTGAGCCTGATCGCTAAATCCGATGGCATCCAGGCCCAAATGAAACCAGATTCTGAGCATGACAATGTGCAGGTCCTGCAGGATTTTTACCAGCTTCTGATTTCCGGCCGCCTGGTAGAGCAGGCTGTGAAACTGGGTATCGAAATATTCCGAAATGTTGGATACGTCCTGCGTTTCGGTGGTTTCAGCCTCCGCATGACGGATGATGGTGCGCAGGCCTTCCAACTGCTCGGCGGAGATACGCTGGGCCGCAAGATACCCGGCAAAGCCCTCCAATTCCCGACGCATCTCAACCAGTTCGCGCACCTCGAAAATATCCAGGGTAGTCACCATGTAACCCAGCCGGGGCAAGGGTTTGATCAGATTTTCCTCCTGGAGCCGGAAAAGGACTTCCCGCAGCGGAGAACGGCCGATGGCAAGCTGGGCCATCAAATCCTTTTCGTTGAGGATCTCCCCGGGGGCGACACCGTTGGTGATGATCCGCACCCGCAATTCTTCGTATGCTTGTTCTTTGTTCATAATCGTTTTTCTACTCGGGTCATGTCGCCTAAGTCGGCACCATTTTAGTAGATGATGCATATGATAGCCGAATGATCTATAATGTCAACAGAAAAATATCATTAATCGCTTGACAAAAATATTAATAATATTTTATAAACCATACCAAGCTTTCAAACCTAAAAATCAAGGACAGAGGGACCGGCTATGACATGCTTCGAAATATTTTTTTGAGACAGGTTAACCCGTTAAGCCGGTTTTGCCTGTTATCAGGTTATTGGAACTCATAAAAACCAAACTCAAGTAAATTAGGCTAAATAATTATCTCAGGTATCGTTTTGCTCTTGCCTGGCTATGAGGGTTTTACGCTTCAGCGTGACCGACGGAAACAGACATACGGGCTAAACCGGACAACCGGCAAATCCGGCTCAACCGCTATCAATTATTCTTTATGACACAGCCAATTTTCTCTGATCCGGTAAAACCAAATTAATAAGATTCATCAGGGAGTCGACATGAACCAGGCAGATGCCGTCAGGATCAATCCGGATGTAGCTGCCGTTCCCATGAGCCAGCGGGAGGCCATCTGGAAGGCCATGGAAGGACGCAATGATCTGGCCAACCTGGCCTCGGGAAATCCCGACATGGTGATGCCGGGACCGGTGCGCCAGGCTTTGCAGGAAAATGCGGCCGATGGGTATGCCCGCTATGGCGACTATTATGGATTGAAAGCGTTGCGGGAAGGTATCGGTGGTATGTTGGAGCGGGATTGGTCCCTGCCGGTCGATTCCGAGGACGCAATCATCGTCACCTGCGGCGTTCAACAGGGGCTTTATACCGTGATGCGGTCCATTCTCAAGCCGGGCGATGAAGTGATAATTCCAAGTCCGCATTACGGCACCTATTACCAGAACACCCTGGTGTGCGGGGCCAAACCGATCCTGGTTCCGCTGGAGGAATCCGCTGATTTCACACCCGATTTCGAACGGTTGAATGCCGCTGTGGGCCCCGGAAGCCGCGCCATCGTGTTTTGCAATCCCAACAATCCACTGGGTGTGGTCTGGTCTCCTAAGGTTTTGAAATCCCTGGCCGAATTTGCTCAAACCCACGACCTGTTAGTACTGGTAGATGAAATTTACCGGGATTACGCCTTTGACGGGAAACCGTTGAGTATCGGTTCAATTCCGGGCATGGCACAACGCACCTTCACTTTCGGTGGGTTTTCCAAATCCCATTTCATGATGGGTCTCAGGATCGGTTTTGTGGCCGGTCCGCCGACCTACATGCAAACGGTCAAAAAACTTCATTATTGTGTTGTCCTGTGCCCGTCCGTCATCAGCCAGGTCGCCGCAATGGCGGCTCTGAAATGTACCGATGCGGAACTTGGCGCCATTCGCAGCCATTTTGCCGCCAAATTGGACCGTCTCTATCGCCATATCAAGGCGCTGCCCGGTGTTAGCTGCACGGCTCCGGGGGGAGGATTTTACGTGTTTCCCAACTTCAGCCAATACGGTTCCAACGCCATGGCTTTCGCCATTCGCCTGATCGAAGAAGCGGGAGTTGTAACATTGCCGGGCACCGAATTCGGTGAACTGGGCCAGGGTCATCTTCGTCTGTCGGTGTGCGCTACTGAACCGGAAGTTGTCGAAGGCATCGAGCGTTTGGAGACCTTTATAAAAAGCGAACAGCAGAATATCGAATAATGAATGTCGCATGTCGATTGACGAATGTCGAATGTCGATTGACGAATGTCGAATGTCGAATGTCGAATTAAGGAATTCTTTCTATTTTATTTGATTAAAACAGCAGAGCGAAGCGACACCCACAATTCGTCAATCGATAAAGTGTCATATGAAAGTTCAAAAGTTGAAAGCTCCCCTCATTTAACGCTTGAGCACTTCAACCCTGAACGCTGAACCTTGAACCTTTGAACCTTATTTACTGACACCTGGAACCATGAACAAAATTTCCCTATTCCGGTCTGACAACTCAAGAACTAAGGAATAACAACATGCCACCCCAAATTGATCACAAACTTTGTCATTGCTGCGGAACCTGTTACGATATCTGCCCGCAGGATATTTTCGGCTTTCGGGAGGATGAAGTTCCAACCGTCAAATACCCGGATGAATGCTGGTATTGCGGGGCCTGCGTTCTGGACTGCCCCGTGGAGGCCGTCAGACTGCGCCTGCCGCTGCAAATGCGCATTGTACCCGCCCCTGCAAACTATGGAGAAACCGGCGTCGGTGAGGCCAAGGCACTAAAAAAGGCGGCAGCGTTTTCAAGATCGGTCACTGAGACCTAACCCGGGCCAGCCGGAATTGAAGATTGAAAATTTGTTGATGTCGCTACGCTCAGTCCATTTTAAAGTCGAAAGAATACCTTAAATATTAAATAGTTATATAATTGCGATAAGACTCGATTAGATATATCCCTCGCAGTTTTAATGGGATTGCAATAAATAACTATTAACACGGGAGAAAGCCCATGCCCAAATTAAATATCATCGAAAATACCTGTGACATATGTGTGGTGGGCGGCGGATTGGCCGGATGCATGGCGGCCATTCGGGCCGGCGAACTCAACGAGCGGGTCATTCTGGTGGATAAATCCAACCCGCAGCGCTCCGGCTGCACCGCCACGGGAACCGACCACATCTGGGCCTACTTCCCCGAGATTCAAAAGGCCGAGGGGGTAAGCCTGGATGATCTGGTAGAAGACCATATCCAAAATCTGGCCAAAGGTCTGATCAATAAGGCAATCATCCACTATATCGCCGCCACCGCCTACGACCGCATTCTGGACCTAGAGCGTTTCGGAATGAAGATGCGCTATGCCGATTCCACCCTGCCGGGCAATTTCCGCCTGCAATACCAGCTCCACAGCTGCCGCAACACGCTGCATTTTGACGGCCGCGATATTAAACGCGTTCTCACCGACCAGGTACGTCAACGCGGCGTCAAAATTGCGGACCGGGTCATGGTCAACGACCTTCTGGTCCACGACGGTCAGATCGCGGGAGCGGTTGGTTATGGTACCCGGGATGGCAACCTGCACGTATTTCGGGCCAAAGCCGTCATCATGGCTGCCGGCCGGCCCAACCGGCTTTATAAAACCTTTTCAGGCTTGGTCTTTAACACGCGCATGCCGCCGGCTTTGACCGGCGACGGTAAAGCCGCCATGTTCAGGGCCGGTGCCGAATTGATCAATATGGAGTTCGTTTCCATCCCCGGGCGCTGGTCATCTAAAAACCTGGTGCGCGGCGGCGGCCTGCCCGGCGGCTCCTACCAGCCCTGCGGTATCGGTATGAATGGCCTGGACGAGGTGATCCGGCCCCGCAACCACGATATGAGCCAATGGCAGGGACCGGCCACGCCCTTTGGTACCGATAAGACCTTCATGGGTGAATTGAAGGCCGGCCGCGGGCCAATTTACACCGACATGTCATGGGGCAGCGAAGAGGACCATGAATATATGCACTGGGCAATCGCCAATGAGGGCTCGGGCGCCTGCTTCCACCATTTAAATCAGAAATACAATATCGATTTTCGCAAACACAAAATCGAATTATGGCCCCTGGAGCCCGAACATTCGGCCGCCGCCGCCGGCGGGCCCATCGTTGACGGCAAGTGCCAGACTTCCCTGCCGGGATTGTTCGCCGCCGGGGACGAAGCCGGAGGTATACCGCAAAGCGTGGTTCCGGGGGCGCTCACCATGGGCCATCTGGCAGGCGAATCGGCAGTGGCCTATGCAGAACAAATGGCCCATGTACCCCAAGGCGGTGATTACGATGCCTTGCTCGAATTCTGCAACCAGGTGAACTCCCGGGACAATGGCGATGCCTGGCAGGAAGCCCAGAGCTTCATCCAAAACGTGATGAGCGACTACAACATTGCCTACCGTTCCGGGACGATGGCCCGACGGGGAATCGAATCGTTGGCTTACTTGAAGCAAAACATGCGGTTGTGCGCAGCCAGTCCCAACGAAATGACCCACTGCCTGGAGATGCGCAACCTGATCGAATGCGGCGAGATTATCTTCCGCAGCACCATCGAGCGACGTGAGAGCCGCTACCGGATATTCTCCCGCCTCGATTACCCTGATCGCGACGATGCTAATTTTAACTGCTTTCTGGGTCAGCACCTGGAAAACGAGCGGGTGGTGTTTCAGAAACATGCGCCATAGACAATGGAGCTTGGAGTGTTAGATGAAGGAGATTCATGCAGGCTAATCACCTTAGACAAGCCTTAAAATAATAAATTTACCACTTTAAAATACATACAAGGAGGAATATCATGTCATTAGACCAGTTGAGCCAACTTGTGCGAAAAGGCGAAACGGAAGCGTGCGAGGCTCTGGCCCGTCAACTGCTGGCCGGTGGAACCGACCCGCTGGAAATCCTGGACAACCTGACCCAAACCATGCAGCAAGTCGGCGAACTTTTCGCCACCCTGGAAATATTTCTGCCCGAAGTAATGGTGGCCGGTGAAGCCTTGACCGCGGTAGTGGATATCGTCAAACCTGAGCTAAAAACCATTGATCGAGTACTCGCCAAAGGCAAGGTGGTCATCGGTGTGGTCAAAGGTGATCTGCATGAAATCGGAAAAAATATCGTCAAACTGATGCTGGAGACTAACGGTTTTGAAGTGAAGGATCTCGGCTATGATGTGGATTCGCTGGATTTTATCAAAGCCGCCGAGGAGATGGAAGCCGATTTCATCGGTATATCATCCTTGATGACCACTACTCTGCCGGGCCAGCAGGAGATCATCGAATTTTTAAAGGACAAAGGCCTGCGCGATAAATACAAGGTAGTAATTGGCGGTGCCCCCTCGTCCCAGACGTGGGCGGATAAGATCGGGGCCGATCTCTATTGTGAAGACGCCAATTGTGCATCCCAAAAAATGGCCGCCCTAATTGATTGACCTAAGTGCGCGATTCTAAATATTGGCACCGATAAGCACAGGAAGTGAATCATTAAAATATTTTTCTGGTTTCAGGTGTCAGGTTTTGGGTATCAGGTAGATGAGGTGCTTTAACCTGAAACCTGAACACTGACACCTGAAACCTTCATTTTTCAACTCCGGCATGACGCCACTGATGGGAGGAAAACCATGACCACAACCTACCGTTTATGGGAAATAATGGAACGGTCTAAAACCGGTCCCCACATTGAAGAAAATGATTTTTTACCCAAGTTGTTTACCCCGACCCTGAAAAAGCTGATCAAAAAATACGAAATTAAGTATGATTCAGCGACACCGGTTCCTGCCGATGACGATATGGCGGACCGGATCTGGCAGGCGGGCTGGGATCTTTTCCGGGAAGTCGGTGTTTACAACACCGATTCGCATCGCATCATCCAGGTCAGTGACGCAGAGATCAAAGAAGCATTGTACATGGCCAAAGACCAGTACTGGGTGGGCGAAGGCAAGGACGCCAAACTGTTCAAGCATCGTCAGGTGGAGGACACCGAACCGCCGTTCTGTATTTTCAGCCCGGATATAACGGTGGACGAGCACCTGCATCATTCCATGTGCTTAGCCTATCTGAAAGAACCGCTTCTGGACGGCTTCTGTGCCCCGATCCTGGAAGATGCAGCCGGTCAACTGATCCAATCCGGCGGTCCCACTGAAATTAACGGTTGCATCCAGCATATCTACAACATGCGCCTGGCTGCCAAACAGGTGGGATCCCCCGGTGCTTTTTTCGTGGCCGTGGGCACGGCAGAACACGATGCCGGCCAGATCGCCGTCTCTGACAACGCCTGGGGCGTTCGTACATCCGATGCCCGATTGGTCGGTTCGCTAACCGAATTTAAAACCGCCGACACCCTGCTCAACCGCTCGGTGCACTATGCCCAGTACGGCTGCTACACCGGTAACCTGACCGGTCCCATCTACGGCGGCTGGTGCGGCGGATCCGAAGGTGTGGCCGTCACGCTGGTGGCCTACAGTCTCAAAGGACTTCTGATCCACGGCGCCATCTTTAACCAGCATTTTCCCTTTCATCTCAACTGGGGTTCCAACACCACCCGGGAATTATTGTGGCCTATCGCCATGTCAGGCCAGGCCCTGGCACGCAACAGCAAACTGCTGTATACCTCCAACGGTTTCGCCAATTCCGGTCCCATGACTGAAATGCTCTTCAGAGAGACCGCCTGTCACGCCCTGGTGAGCACTGTCTGCGGCTGGCACCTGTGGGAGATGGCCTCGGCCCGCAATAAATACCGCAACCGCGCCACCCCCATGGAGGCCCGTTTGGGTGTGGAAGTCGGCCATGCCGTGGCCAACATGGGCATGAAACGGGAGCAAGCCAATGAAATCACCCTGAAGCTTTTGGCGACCTATGAAGATGAGGCGGCCACGGCCTCCAAGGGCAAAGAATACCATGAATGTTACGATGTCCATAAGGCCCTGCCGACCCAAGAACATCATGACATGTACCGCAAGGTCAAAGATGAAATTGCCGATATGGGCGTGGAATTTCCCTTTTAATCCAACGGCTGACAACGGTTTTTACCATGGACAAGACACAGATCGGCCACAGGTTCAGAGATCTTTTATCGGGCAAAACAATAAACCGCCCTCTGGTTTGGCTGTGGGGGGCGGCGCCCTCGTTTGCGGTTCAGAATGTCGGGTATCCGGCGGTCGCGGCCTACAACGATCCGCAAAAGAGCTTTGAAGCCCAGATCGAAACCATCGCCCAATTCGGTGAAGACGGTATCCCCCGCATGGCAGTGGGCGGGGCCTCGGATGTCACCTGGGCGTTTGGCGGCACAATCAAATGGCCGGCCGACGAGTATTCCATGGCACCAACGGCCACGCGCCACCCGGTCAATTCGGAGGTCGAGGTGGAATCCCTGACGATGCCGGAAGAAATCGCCGCTGCCGGACCATTGCCCCTGTATCTGGATTTTGCCCGGCTATGCCATAATAATGGATTGCCGGTTTTCCCGTTTATCACATCGCCCATCGAAGGCGCCCGCAGTTTGTGTGGCCCGGAACTGTTGATGCGCTGGATGATCAAAGAGCCCGATCTGGCCCACCGGCTGTTGCGGCTGGCCACCGAATACAGTATCGCGGTTGTGCGTCTGTTTGCGGCCGCCTTCCCACCCGGAAATATACTGACCTATCTGGCAGCCCCCACGGCTTCCAACCAGATGCTCTCTCCCCGGTTTTTTGAAACCTTTGTGCTGCCCTACCAGAAACAGCTGCATGAAGAAATCCTTAAAACTGAAATTCGACACATCTACTGTCACATCTGCGGCCAACAGAATAAGAATCTACCCCTGTGGCGAAAAATTCCCATGGGCAATCCGGGCATCGTCAGTTTCGGTCATGAAGTGAGTATCGAAACCGCCGTCAAATTCTTCGGCTCCGATTGCATCATCGCCGGCAACATCGAGCCGGCGGTCATCCATCTAGGCCAGCCTGACGACGTCTACCGCCTGTGCATGGCAGCTCTGGCCCGGGGCAGCCAGTCCCCACGCGGCTATATCCTGATGCCCGGCTGCGGCATCCCGCCCAATATACCCACTGAAAATTTGTTGATGCTCAAAAAAGCCGCTACTGATTTTTGGAAGAGCCAAGACTGATAGGGCCGCAAAAAGGCACAAAAACCACAAAAATATAACGGAACTATATACGAAAAAAAGGTAAAATTTCGTAACGCCTTGAAAGTCCGCCTAATTTCATTTTTAAGCCATTATTCGGAAAGCTTGCTAACACCTTGTTTTAGCATTAAAAATTGTC
>Ga0056115_1001830_pt1 | contig 10490 bp, 4 predicted proteins | sample WorMetOlspDAHAB1_FD_77007 | JGI IMG/M metagenome (GOLD analysis project Ga0056115, IMG submission 77007) | Marine gutless worms symbiont microbial communities from Max Planck institute for Marine Microbiology, Germany - Olavius sp. DAHAB.1 ... | reverse complement strand
GTATAAAGGACTTAGCCTACTCGTACTCAATTTGTTTCGCTCTTCCAGCTATAGCCAACACAGAACTCGAGGACACACACTGAAGCTATCAAGGCACTGTACTAACAGAGACGTTCGGCTTCACTTCTTCTTCGAAAGGGTCATCAGCAGCCAGTTTCACACGTTTTCGTTTAGGACTTGATGTATTCGTTCGTTAAACTGCAACGGGTTAAAGCTCCTACTAACAGTCGCTGAAGACGTTTTTTTGGGCAGTGATGGGACCAATTAAAGGACAGCGTGAAGTCACCATTTAACTGCATACAACTCGTTCAAGAGCGGCAGAGTGACGACAAAAAATAGTAAAAAGTAGAAAAACAAATTGTAAAACGATGCAATACGTGGTCTCGTGTGAATTTCTCTGGATACGTATAGGACATCTGACTATATTTAAATGTATGCTGTTTAGGGTTATGGTTTCAATTAGGATTTGATTTAGTGTCTGGTTGTTTAGTGGTTATTATTATCGTTTATTACGCCACGCAGGCAGCACAAAGATACATAGCCTGCACAAGACATAAAACCATAAAACATAAAAAAGACAAACTACTAATACTAAAAGAAAAAACATAAAACGTAAAACACGGATAAAATACAAATGTAGCCTACAAAGCACAAAATCATATCGTAAGAGCAACGGAAAAATTTTCGAATACCGCATGTTTTATCGTACGGGCACAGACCATATTATTTAGAGCGAAGCGCATTGCACTTATTTCTTTTAAGATATGTCAAGGTCTTCAGCACACTACTTTCAGATTGACTAATTTGTTGCCAAAAAAATAATTTTTCGTTGATCAATTAAGTGTGCACGTATTCATATTACTTTCAGTCGTCACTGTCACTCTCCCTTCAGGAGCAGCATCAAGTGCACTACATTGTTAGGCGCCATTGTTGTGCTCTGGCACTTACGTCGCCCTAATCTTGACGTTTTAGCATAGCATAGCATAGCATATCCTAACATATAACAATCGGTTTTATTTTACAGCACGAAACACGATTTCAACTAATGATATCTGTTACAATACAACGATATAACACAATATGAAACAAAACAGTTCCGGCACAATATTCAACGAGTGAAAATACAAATCAAAGCAGTATTAGAAAAGAAACCGATTTCACTGTATTGTAATATACACAGAGTCTCAAACAAGGGTGCCAGTGTTATTTTTGAATAACTCCGTAAAACGTTTGCCGATTTTAATAATTTTTGGCATGCAACATCATGAAGAAACTCGACGTAAATGACCCTAGTTTTGCCCATCTCACGTTAACACTGTTGCTACACTACCTTGTGAAATGCAGAAGTCGTATTTTGGCAGTTTACAATAGTGAATGCATACTTCTAGCGCATGCGTCAGCTCAGAATATTATTGCGAAACCACAAAATCATTGAAAATCTGCTGTCACCCAGTTAACTACACCGTATCGCTTTGCAAGCGAGTCTATCGTACCAAGATCTCAAACGTTAACGAACTGATACGACGCATCAACATAGCGAATGGGCCGCTCTGCATCAAGCTGTCATTGACGTTCTGTCGGCGAGTGGCGTCAGCGTCTACACGCTTGCGTTCGTGCTTGAGACAGACATTTTTAGCAGCATCACACGCTGTAATAAAAATGATGTGATGTGACACGTGTGACTTTTTCTCAGACAGTATAACTGTCAGTCGTGTTTGTCGCTATTCAGTTAATTATTCAAATGTATACTTAATTATTGCGTTGACTGCTCAATCAGACATTTCGAATTTTCCAAGGTAGTGCAAGCACATACTTCGGTTGAAGTAGGCACTTTATATACTTTTTGTTAAAAATTTATTGCGGGATATTGCTACCAATTTTAATCGAAATCAGTTCATGTTTGACAGACCCAGAGCAAAAAGATAAGCTGGCACCCTCTTTTGAGACACTTTGTACAAATAATAAACTGCGTAATGATAGTCTGCGAACATTGCGTCTGTCGTCGATTGCAGTAACACTGTCATGAGCGACGTAACATTATTCTACGACTACATCAACTGTTAACAACGACGACAACGACAATTTTTTTCAGTCCAGTATATCGTACGAAGATGGAATGCAGTTTAGCTCCATTATTCGACCGCGATTTTGGAGCTTAATTGCTACTATAAGTTCTTCCGATGATATTTTCATCAAACGAGGCTTTTCTTGGAATTAGAAATTTTAGAATAATGGAAATTATCAAGAGAAGAAAACTGACACCGATGTGTTATCACATCTCAGGCCCAACATGGCTCCGGGCGGTAGACTAACGCAGCCGCATATTTATTAGGCGTGATTCATTCACTGTGTATCGTATAATATATGGCAGGTGTTTCTCGTAAAACACGACGTATAGGTTGATTGCTTTCTTCATTAAATTGCATCGTACCGGGCTACATTCAAGCGCAAGCCTAACACTGCTTCGTCACGAAATGTGTCACGGTAATCAATTATCTTCTTCTTCTGAAAGACTCTCAATATTCAATAGTGTTATGTCGACCCAGTGGCTCGGTGACGTAGAGAGGTCAGGGCGTTGCGACTGGAGATCGCGGGTTCAGTTCCCAGTCTCTACGTTCGACTGCGACCCTCGGCAAGTCGTGTGTCGCTGGGAGGTAAACAGGCACACCATTCGACGCATTGGCCCCGTGTCTATAGGTCATGCAGCTTTGTCTAGTTCTTGGCTGATGGCAGAGAAATCGGACATCCGCGCTGCCATCTAAGCTATGAGGCTCGGGAAGGACTGTGCCATTTTCCCCAAGTCACATATCCAGTGGATACAAGAAACGGTTATCGTTTAGTGTGCGAGCGAATGTTGACACTGCACAAAGTAGCACGGTGGGTGACTGCACAAAAAAAGAAGAACTTCCTAGACAAAACTACGGCTTCAGGCCTAATTTTGTATAAATTTTTGAAGTGGCGCTATGGAAGTTCTCGGAATTACTTCCAAGAAGATTTCTTATCTCAACTCTGGTCTTAGCCGTTCGGATCAGCTTTTTGGCCAAAGAAGTAGGCCTGCTTTTTCTCTTTGTTTTTCGAAGTCACCCAATGTTTGTGGTAGACACCTCAGCCAAATGTTCGCGTTTTTTGGATGACTGAAAACGTTTCAGTTTCGTCTCATATCCGGATTAGCTGAATTTACCGCGCAAAGTAGAAAATCCAGCTAATTTACGTCTGACTTCAACAAATTACGGCTGAATGACGGCTGAAGTGTACAATGACTAAAATAATTTAACAGAAAAAAATTATATAATTTTATCCCAACTGCAGGTTTCAGTCCAATATGTGGCATAAAACGTAATCCTATACGAAATATGGGAGGGGTAGCAAATCAAAGTTATATTTTCCGTCATATCTGAAAATTCCAATTTGCAATATAAGTGTATTAGTCATTTACGGTAATTTCAAAGCAGCATGTTACTAACTGTATTCGAATATCTGAAATTTTTCCGCGGATTTTCGGGTGACAGAATTCGGCGGCGATCCGGCTATGTAGTGGCGCCGCCTGAGGAGAGGAGTCTATACGCAGTTTCTGGACTGGTGTTTCTATGCGTTGCCAAAGATGCCGGCAAACGTCTTACGCAGGTTGTTCATAGTATCGTCAAGGTCTGACGGATCGCTCAGTTCGTTGGCGAGGGAGTCCACAGGTCGTGATGGCGGCGACGACGGATGACCAATGGCGATTCCAGGAGTGCGTTCAGCAGTGATTGGGGGCGCCCTTGTCGTCGTGGTCTGCGTCACTGGGGCTCTGAAACACACACACACACACACACACACACACCGACAAAGCCAGATTCACGACATCGCAAAGATCGACAGGCACTCTCTAGATTATTAGTCGTCCAGTGCCGGATTAAGACTGGAGGCCCTGGCGCACTCAGAAAAACGAGGACCCTCTCCAAATTTCTAAATTCCTATAAATCGATGTTCAGTGTTCACCTTAAAATTATAGGCCTACAGGAGTTAATAAGTAAACGAGTATTTCCAGAACTGCAAAAAATTGAATGAATTTTTAAAATTAAAATCTCAATGTGTGTCTTCATTTTTGGTATATCTCACACGTATAAATGATTATTACTGTAAATCGAGGCTAGAGAATACGCAGCGTAGGCCTACATATTCTATTTTTTGAAAGATGCGTACGTAAGCTAATGTATTCTATTTTAGCGTACGCGTATCCTTGAGCTATGCTGTAAATTATGAGACCCCGAGCTCAGAGACCCTGGCGCAGCACGAGTGACGAATGGACTAAACTGGCCAGTCGCGTGCCCATCTTCAACACTTCAACAGTGTCTGCTATACATAGGGTGACAGTGGCATCATTCTGTCCACAATGGTTACGGACGCCACCTCAGACATTCTGACCACATCGTCGACGCCCTCATCACAGGGCCTACGTTAAAGACGTATTTGTTTGGATGACTGAGACTCCAGCACCTAGTGACTTTTGTTTTTAGTGTGCTATACAAATGCTGTTACTTACTTACTTACTTACTTATCAGTGTGCATTGGCTGTAGGTCCCCAAACAAATACAATACAAGATTGCCGTATTAATCTCCACGGCGCGGCACAGTAGCCAGTATTTCAGGTCCGCTACCGACCGCATAGGCTGAACGGCGGCCCTCTCTGTGACGGAAGTATCACTGAAGGCGGTATGCGAAAATGCAGCGCAGTATAAGGGAATCTTACCTTTACATTTTTACCTTGTGTTGACTGTCAAACTGTCAGCTATCGGTAGCCAAGCCCTTCCGGCTGCCGCCGCTAAGATCTGACAACGTCGTCTCAGCATCATCCTTCGACTCGTTCCGGCATCCACTGAAAATTCTTCCAGTGATGTTTCCGTTATTAGTAGTTTAGACAACATTGCAGTAATTTTGATCACTATGAAATTTTCCGAACTACCGATTAATTAATTAATCGATATGCAACGACAACTTTGCCGGCGGATTCTCGAGGAAGTTGTGAACGGAATGTAGCGCTATAACGCCGGGAACTCCGTGATATGAAGCACAAAAGGGTTCGTTGCAAATACTCGTATTGCGTTGTACATTCATTTCATGGCACATCGCAAACAAACACATGATGAGCAACACAATTAAATACAAGTTCAATATACGAAAGTGGACACGAAGAGCCACAAGGACCTCTAACACGCGCCCAACAACAATAGGCGTACCCAGGACTTTACAATGGAAGGAGTTCACAGGGGAGGATCGAAAATAATCCAAAAAAGGGATCGAGTCAGGGAGTATGGGATGAAGTCCCACAAAAGCTGAAGCAAAAAGTGAAATTAGTGTACACTTTTTTAAACTTTTTTCTGTACAAAATTTAGGATTTAATGAATATAGGAACAGAGCTTGGACAGTATTTTTGTGCAAACACACATTTAAAAAAAATCCGATATTCATTGGGGGGTTGAACCTTTGGGTACGCCACTGCCAACAACCAAATAAAAAAAATTCTAGATTCGCTGTCACGCGACATCTCCGCCGGTCGTGGCATACCTGTCGGTGGAGTAAGTAGGTGTGGACATGTGATGCTGTGGAGCCGGTCTTGGAGGCGGCACGGGCGGAGCGCGCACCTGCTGCGGCTGCTGCGGTGACGGCGGCGGCGGCGGCGGCGGCGGCTGGTAGACGTGCTGGCGGTTGACAGGCGGCGTCGGGGGCAACTGGCGCGTTCCTGCAGGAGCCGCCGCCGCCGTCGACAGCGGATAATTCGACGCAAACGACGACATCTGTGCCGTTGTCACCGAAGCCTGCTGGAGCGACGAAGACGTCGCATGTTCCAATACTGGACCGTTGACTGCTCTGCTGCTGACGTGACTGCGTACAGACAACGCGACGAAAATGATCATTCGTCGTTTTCAGCTCGAATCGCAACCAGGGTTTTTCGGTGTACAGTTTCGATACAAAATGAATCTGTGTAGTTGTAGAATTAAATATTCGTACCAGACATGACCATGGGTTGGGTTGGCCCATGGGTTGGGTTGGGTCCATAATTCTTGATGCAGATTGGGTTGGGTTGGGTCGAGTTCAATCAAATATGATTAGTTGTCAAACAGCATTGGTAATTATTAGTTGCAACCACGATTACCACGAGAGAGACTTTTCAGCGGTCAGCCGTACCATTACTGACTGACGCTCGCGTTCAAGGCTGTCGCCGAAAAATGTTGAAGCAATGGAACTCATTCGTTGGGCAGTGCGTGGTTCACTGCTTAACATGGATGACTAACTATTTGATTTAGTTTGACTTGACATTTGCTGATAGCAGTTCTTGCAATATTTTTAGTTGTGACATTACAGTTGTGACAATGTATAATGGGTTGGATTGGGTTACGAAACTGGACCCATGGCCATATCCGATTTGTACAGTTAAAATGCTGACCTTGTGTCTATGTCAGAAGCATACGACTTTCAGCTTCAAATGCAGCACTAAGAGATCGAAGGAAGGGAAAGGTAAGTGGGTTGTGCAGTTCTAAAATTTACTTTAAAATGTCCTGTCCAGGCTGCTCGCAAAAATTAGCGATTTCATGCATACACCGACCTTGTTTTCACGCCCCCTCTTTCAGGCTAACATAATAAAAACTCTCTTCCTCAATGTAACAATTTGTTTTCACAGTTGAGCAAATCCTGCAGCGTGTATACTTTCATTAATTAATGAACACAGTAGGAAACAGTACTTCCATAACTCTCAACTTTCACACACTATCTTCTCAAAACGAAATATTTTTAAACATTGTCACTGATATCAACCACTAACGAAACTATAAGCTTTTAAGGCACGACATGGCTTCTTTGTACCGAAAGTGCCATTTAATCTCAACCAACCTACCAACCTTTCCAGCATAATCGGGTCGAGCCGATATCAGAGACGAATTCTGGGGTTTTTGTGAAGTAGGACTAATGCTGCATTAGCAATAGGCTAAGAAAAAAAGAAAAAATTATTTGTCACGAACAATAACGCCATCAAGCAAGAAAAACAAAGAAACGAGGCAGCAGAAAAGAGACAGCCGATTTTTAGGGGCCCCGAAATTTCGAATCACAATTTAAACAACGTCTGGGATAGTAGGGTAATGGTGGGATATCTGGATGGTACGGGGACAGAGCCAAGATAGCTTACAGGTACGATAATAGAGAAGGGAATAGGGCCTCCAAAAATTTTTAGCCTATGGAAATACTATTCTGTATCACTTATTTATTTATTTATTTATTACTTTTCTATTTAATTATTTATCAGATTTGAGTTAATTTTGGTTGTTTTTCTATTTTTGTATCTGTGCTACCACACAATTGTAAAAAAATTATCTCTTTCTTTTTGGTTTCCTTTTACGGGCAGGACATGTTCCTGCCGGCCAACCGAAAGCGTTGAGACAACTAACTGAATATAGCGTAATTATTTAGCAAGCTAGCAGTTTGTAAGAACCGACTTTGATTGACGGTTGGTAGCGTGAGACGTTGAGGCGGCCGAACAAATCGCCTGCAGTCGACTAACCGTCATCTCGGCGATCAGTCGCATGTCTTCGTCCTGCGCGTTGCCTAGCAACGTCATTGATGAGCCGTCGACCTGTCTCCGCAGCCGTCAGCACACTATCACGTGATACGCACTTTGTATAATACAAACGTCGCCCAGCATTAAGTGCATCACTTTTACTGTATATACGCACGGCCGCCCGCCCGCCCGCGATAATGACAGTGTCGTGTGAGCGCTGTCTGTCCACAGTCGTCTTCTGTTCAGTCTCATCGTCGTTTAAAAGACCGAGGAGTAGAAACGAAGAGATAAACAGAAAAAAAACCCCGTTCGGTGGTTGCCTATCTGGCTGCCTTGGCTCGCCACATAATAGGTCTCGCTAAAGCTTTCATTTGCAGTGCATCTACAAGTTCGTTATACTCCAGAAAAAAAACAACGAATGTACGACCTGTTAGCCTTGTAGGCCTTTAGTTCAACCATTACTGGTTATCTGAAATTTTAAGTTTTACATATACGAATGATTTGTGTTTGTCAATAATGTTTGATCCGCTCTGATAATTGACCCCAATTTTTAACTTTCGTAGTACGCCTATTATTGTTTCGCATTGACACACTTTGCAATTTGACTTAATGTCACAGTCACGTTTGGCACACGGATGTATTTGGTGCTTACCCCCGGGAAACTGTTTTACGCAAACACTCTCTATTTTGATTTATTTGAGAAACACGTTGATAGGTGTGTGGTGTTTGTTTACTTTCGCTGCAAACCACAACTTCTTAAGCAAGTCTTTCTAGCAGTTCAGCGTTTGTACCTCGATGATATATTCCCGACCGTCCTTAGCTCGAACTGCTTTGACAGCAAGAATGTCCAGTCCGCCGAAAAGCTGACTACATTCGTCCGCCCACAGTTTATATCTGCAAACATATCGAACGTTTATCGCCACCTTGTAAGTCAAAAGCGCTGCAGCAGTGTAAGTAAGTAAGGAAATAAGTAAGTACGATACAAAAGTGATTAAAGTATCCAATAATCACACAAGTCACTTCCTAAGTTCACACACACTACAGAAAGTCGGGAAAGGAACGGCCGAAAAGAACGAGTCTTCAAGACGACTGCAGAAATCTCGCGGGCGCGGCGCAGACGTGACGTGGTGTGACCGGAAATGTTCGGTCGCCGACAGTCGACAACCGAGTATACGACAGTGATGATGGCGACGCTGAGCGAAAACGAAACGAGCCTCGACGTCAGAGGACTGGACGACGTGTAACGTCAAAAAACAACTATGCCTCCCCGCTGTTGTATGTGGAACCGCACAAGTCGAGCTCCACGATCCGAGAATAATTGGCATAATATTTTCCAGATTTCTGTATTTTTCCTCACTCTGTTCACAGCATTGCGACGGTCATGCTCTTATTAACGTCGTAACTGCACGCCACCTATATTACTGGTCTTATAAATCATTCTTGGCATTATTACTGTCGAGCAGGTAATTCAGTTTTAATTAATTGCGACGAGAGTGATGTAATAATTAGTGACATAATAAGTGATATAATAATTATTTTAGTACCGCTGACATCGATTTTATCATTGAGTGTTTGCGTACTGGTTTGTATAGCTTTTATTGTCTTTCCTTTTGTGTACTTTTGTACGATTTCCACAATAAAACTAAATACAATAATAAATATTGAAACTACAACGTTGTGTCGTCAAGCAGCAGAATAAACGAATATTGCTTTTTTTCCGGAAGCAATTGTAATGACGTAGTTCAGTACATTACAGATATACAGGGTGACCCAAAAAAGTAAGCCACTACCCAAAAAATAAAAAAATTGTGTTAAATGTTATTAAAGTCTGCTAATGAGATTAGATTTCTTCGTCAAATTAAAGAAATGATCAAGCACTATAATATTATCTGTTGGTATTAAATATTCTCTGCGTGACCTATTTTTGACGTCAATAACAATGACTGACCGACAAAGTGGCGATATGAGTCACATACGGTACGAAATGCTGTCAGCGCTCCCTCTGGCATCAGCTCGACTTTGCAAGCTGTGGATTCCATTCCTAAACCATCTATTAGATGGAGATTTATGTAAAAAAAATTCTTTGATTTCCATATTTCCTCTTTTCTTCAGGTTATAAATCATGATTTTGTCATATACAATGTCGCAGCTTCAAACACAACAAGTGATGATGTCACAAATTAGGTCACACATAGAATATATAATACAAACTCATAACATTTTTGTGGTCATTATGAACTCAAAATTGATGAGATATGTAGCCGCACTAACGGTTTTTAATATGATTGTGGCTTAGTTTTTTGGCCACGCTGTAGTTCGCGCGGTATGTTCTGCAGCGCTAATACTTTTCAATCTAAAAGATCTGAATAGAGGCGTTAACTTAATTTAATTTAATTAACTTCACTTTTAATGCCTTAAATTTCTGCTCTACCACGTTGCATGCAGCATGCATTTCTACAGGGTGGTCCAAAAACCGGATACCCAGTTTTATTTTGGGGATAACTTCGGTAATTCAGCACCGATGTTAACCGTTCTTTCTCTGTTACAAGCATAAATGTATGGCGCGTAAACTTGAAGTTCTTCCACCCACCACACCTTTATTGTGTGACCACTTACTGTCAACGGAGCTGGCATCGACACTGGCGCGCAGCCTGATACTGACGAGGCTGGACTACTGTAATTCACTGCTTCACGGCTCACATACCAGCAGTATCCAGACACTACTGCGCGTGCAGAACAACGCAGCCAGGATTGTTCTGCAAGCACCGAGGCGGTGCCACGCAAACCCGCTGCTGCGCCAGCTCCACTGGCTGCCGGTTCGTCACAGAATCAACTACAAGCTGGCTGTGATGACGTACAAGATCCACAGCACCGGTTTACCTGCATACCTGAGTCATCAACCCTCGCGAATCAACACGAACATTACGTTCATCTGACACTACTGCTCACCGTACCATTCACC
>Ga0056115_1001828_pt1 | contig 10492 bp, 5 predicted proteins | sample WorMetOlspDAHAB1_FD_77007 | JGI IMG/M metagenome (GOLD analysis project Ga0056115, IMG submission 77007) | Marine gutless worms symbiont microbial communities from Max Planck institute for Marine Microbiology, Germany - Olavius sp. DAHAB.1 ... | reverse complement strand
TATCCAATGTTGTATAAGCCGACGCTCAAAAACAGCAAAAATTAAATGTTATAAATTATAAGCATGAAACAAATGCGCTAGCTTATACATTTGAAGCTGGCAGTTGGCAAATGTGCTAGCGCATATATTCATGCTAATAATTTATAACATTTAATTTTTGCTGTTTTTGAGCGTTGGCTTATACAACATTGGATAGACTGTATGCAGTTTTTTTCTATATAATTGAAGTTAACCACTGGGCGAAAGTCGCTAATACAACAGCAAATATTAATGTAGATGATATTGCTCAGCAGTACATTGACACTTAGGCAACGTCATGCTGCGTAATATCACTTTTTTATATTTGCTGTTTTTGATGTGTAATGACGCCGTTAACTATCGTATAAACTGCGGTTTTGTACATTAATAACTCTCAGTAGCAGATTTCTGGGGTCGGGCTAGGTGGTCTGGCTGTCTGGCAGTTGCCAGGTGGGCCGTGATGTGTGTGGGGTTCCCGACCTTGAGCTGCGCTGCTTTTTGAAACGTCCCGCGCACTTGCTTGCTGAACCAAAGAATGATGAGGATACAAAGTAGTTTTAACGTACAATGTGCTAAGTGGAATTTCCCCATCAGCCTTTTGGCAACTGATAGTGCTTCAGCAATGTTTTGCCCTTTTCAGATACATCCCGTTACGTTTGGAAAGGGAAGAGATAGGGGAGACATGAACCAGGGTCGGTGAAGCCATGGAAGCCACGCCCAGAAAGAAATTGCCGGGGAGATCGTCTCTACTAGTAGGCACTAGACAAAAATGCTAGATCTAACGTTTGTCATGTAAAAATTATCGCAACAATACAAACATATTGCATAGTGACGGGCGGGAAGCCTGGACCCCAGAATGCACCTTGTGACCCAACGACCGTGCCCTATTAGCCTGATGACCCTGCCAGTCACATTAGCTGATAAAATCTCTTGTGCTGATCGTACCTTATTGCACATGTACGCCTCAACGACACGCGGTTCAATGACGTCGGCCTTCTCCGCCGCCTTCATCGCAAGCATCGTTGGAACCTCGCCTTTGCGGTCGATTTCCTCACACGATCCATCAGACTGATGAGCCTCGAGGCGAACGGTGCTGATGCCTCCTTGACACGATAAAATGTTTCAGATACAGGCATAGCCTACTGAAAATTACCCTGTGCACATTTTATAGAATATTGTGTAATTTCGAAAACTATAGCTAAAAATACTTACAATTTGTTGTGGTATGCATCGACCTATGTTCTGTATACCATCAAATAACGGCGACCATTGCTTTCCGGTCGAAGCTTCAATCTGGAATGCACTGTCATACAATGTTACTTCAGCATTAACCGTCGATTCATTCCGACATCAACTAAATTTTACTCTTTTTTTCAAACGATGTTTCTATTCTTATTGCCGGTCTTGAATGGTGAGGTCACTATTACAGAATGTATCAGTTCATTGTTTGATTGATATCTTTTAAGAGACGCGTTATTCGCACGAACCTTTTTTGCTGAAGTCGAGAATGGTCATCGACACCGAGATCTTGTACTCTCCCGAGTCCTGGTACAAATGCGGCGACAAACTTAAACGTCTTACATTTCAATTACAATTACAGTCAGCATTTCGGTTAATTTCATTTTGTCACCATACACATTCGGTGTCGATGGCTTACTGAAAAATAAACCGGCATTCATTTAAAAATGATAATATAAAAATTAGTCGACATTCCATCTATGTATATACATGTAATAGTGGCAAATAAACGAATTAAGTTAATGTTGTCGTGGACAGAACTGTTGTAATAAAGAAGATTATATAGGTGTCTTTGTATTAGCAAGTGTTCTTCGCGTTGTCTGTGTGCCCGCTTGTTTGTCTTCTTTCCTATACTTGTTATAGGGTAAACCTTAATCGCCAGCAACATATAAGGAGGTGTAAAAATTAGAGCTGTGCTCCGCCGCCGCGCCGCCGCCGCCGACCGCATGCCGGCGTCGCGCCGGCGCCGTTTTTTTTGACGTGTTCACGTCATGTTGTACACCAGCTATATTTCTTTAAGGCCGTTTACAATGAAGCTTAAACATTGACAAAAGCAGTAAGAACGATGCGTATGGCCGCGCTGCCGTACATACGCATAATAGTATTTCTGTCTCAACTACTGCGAAATATACAACTTATTATAAAAGAAACTGCATATTGCCTGGAACTCTGCGATGTGGACGAGACCATCTTCTCCGTTGGCCATGTAGTGGTTGCGTTTGGCAACCGACTCCAGCGAACCGAATCCTTTGATAAAGCGGTCGGGAAACTTGAAGAAGGACGCATCTGCGTTGAATGTGTCCGGATTGGACGGATTGAACTCAGGCTCCACGAACACAAGTCCGTCACGGTGGCGAACGTACCATCTACACGGTGGACCAAACAATGAATCGTAATATATTCATTCGTTCTTTTTTCATTTATTCAGTACAGTAAGCAAATAGAGTTTTATTACGCGAAGAAGTGCAGGCAAACGTCGACTTGCTTGTGTCATATGTGGATTATTAGTGAAACTTTATTTACGTATTAAGATAATTCAACTAAGCATTTTTTGCTGTGGGGTAGTCCGTAAAAAGTTGTTTCACATTTTATATTGCGGCTGCTTAACAAACTTTCTGTTAATGGCATGCCAATGAAAACAGATTGTTTTCTGACGAACAATGCTGCACTGCTGCTAACGAACCGCATACATGGCTGTTGTAAAAATGTTGGTCAGATTAGTGGGGTGCCCAGGCACTCAGTCATTTCAACTTTATGCAAAAGTTTCGTTTTCCACTACCAATTTGAGGGTAAGGGTGTAGAAAACAATTTTTTTCCGAGTATCAAGCTGTGAGATGTAAAATCAAAATGGCCACCAAAATCCAAGACGCTTTACCTACGTGATGAAGTAAAAAGCGGTTGCCAATAAATTGTGCAATTGTATGTACCTGCCACTGTTGTGCGGTATTATCGAGAAATTTCAGTTGCAATAAAGCACTACAGTACTATGGCAATTTAAGTATAAAAACTTATTAAACTTTATTGTTTGAATCTTTTCATCTCAAAAATTTATAATATGTATGAATGGAACAGTTTGATACCGCTAAAAACTGATAGTTTGATTAAGTTAACAGTTTAGATACGTGTATTACTATTTCCGGTTCAGATACTTGGCTTCTGGAAACAAATTTCGACGAACCAGAATCGGATTTCCGATCAGTGATGGACACTGACTACTCGAAAAGTAGTTGAACTAAAGTACTTCTCCAAGTATATTGATTTAAAAGTAGTGGGCAGTCGACAATTTGGACTAATAGTAGATTAATTGTCGCTTGTTTTCAAACGCCTGTTAATGTGGGACATGTAACAGCGAATTATAAAAATATTATAACACGAAAACATGTATCAAGTTTACAGCTGTTCATAACTGCTTGAAAATAGTTAACGCGTATAGTTAACTAATGCCCAGCACTGTTGCCGGCACGTCCCTACGTCCGTTCCAATAATGACAGCAGACGTACTAACCCCGGTCTTTCAGGGTCGGAGTATGAGACGCAGAATGGTTTGAGATCTTCCTCCACGGTGTCTATTGCGAGACACGGAACCTCAATGCAGTCTCTCGAAGCGTTCGGAATGTCTTCTTCTATGGATACGATCAGCGTTCCGTCTTCACGCAATATGTAGATAAATTCACCCGTCATGTAGACACCCTGCACTAGACCTGCAACCGACGACAAATACAGGGTGGCCCAAAAAAAGTAGCCACTATCACGAGTCATCATTATATTGCATTAAAACCCGCAATTAAGGCTAGATTTTTTAGCAATTTCTACTACAAAATGAGCACAAGATATAATAAATATGTGTTAAATATTCTATGTGTGACCTAATTTGTGACGTCATCGCCTGCTCTGTTTGAAACTGCGATATGGGAAAAATCGACGCATCTGATAAAATCATGTCATAAAACCAGAAAAAAAGAGAATTATATGGAAATGAAATGAATTTTTACATAAAACACCATCTAAAAGATCGTTTAGACATAGAATTCACAGCTTACTAAGGCGAGCTGATGCCAGAGGAAGCGCTGACACCATTTACCGTATATGACGCATATCGCTATTATGCGTGTCAGGCATAGTTATTGTGGTCAGAAAGTAGGTCACGCATAGAATATCTAATACCAACAAAGAGTATTGTAGGGCTTGATTGATACTTTAATTTGACGAATAAATCTAATCTCATTGACAGGTACGATTCAATACGATTTTGTGATTATTTGGTAGTGACTTACTTTTTCGGGCCACCCTGTAGATATCGCATAAGCAAAGCAAAGACAAAGGGAAGGGCATAAAGCGCTACAATGCGTATACCGCAGCTTCACGGCGCTCTGTGTCATAGACAGAGCCGGCGTACATCTTAGACCGCAGCCGACGCCCGCGCTCGCGGACATCGGCGCGTAACTACACAGCCATACGTGATTCTAGTCTGCCATTTAATTGTCTCCACCCCCGTATTGCATGTAATTGCATGCAAAACTACTCATTTGCTTGCCGAAAGGGATGGAAGGCTAATTTGGCCTAATCGGACGACCCGCAGCGGCCAGTTTACCGACAAAGTCAACCATAGATTGATGCGCTGGGCAGAGAAAGTCCGCCGGCCGAAAACGGACACCATAACCACTGTGGAACGACGCAACAGATGTGTGAAACAAACTCCGAAAAGCACTTATAAACGTTGCTAATAAACGTTGACGTTTTCTTCAAACGGTTGGTGACATGTGCAAATAATATTTGTACAGTTTGGAAACTCGAAATTTCGGTATAGGGCCTATTCTTGCAGCATTGAGCAAAGTTCATTCACAAACAGTTACTTCAAACTACACCTTGTGGCGAAAGTAGCCTAAGTGTTAATTGTTTAGTAAAACTGCAGGTCTGAGTCAGCTAGTCTCACGTTCAAGAGAAACGATTTCTTATTCGTCATTTCATGCTATGTTTATTAAAATAATATACACTGACAAAATAAAAAAAGTTCTGACGTCTATGCTTCAAGCAACTCGGGTCCTGTGGAATAAACATTCATGAGGGTCAACGGAAGTCGTACAGTGACTAACACCATGCACGTCAAAATGTCGTTGTCAAGAACTCTTCAAATCATCGAATTTCGAATTCACAATCAAATCAAACGACCACCTCCCAATGATCTTCGACTAATAATTCACGGAAGATAAAGTTTTTTTCACGATCACGACACTAACAGTGTTCAAGGTAGAACCCATGTTAACTTAGCTGATGTTATCAAACGCCGGAGCGAAGGGGTGATGAACATCTGCCACAAACTCGATGTCATACAGAAATAATGATGGTGTTGTGGGTGTCGTCATGCGTAAACGTAAAAATTTATGGTGTTCCCTGCAAAAACTACATTGGAAACTGTATCTAGCCCTAACGCTAACTCATTACTTCTACATCACTTCTCTTTGGTGGCGATTTAATTTTTTCATCAAAGCCCTTGCCACGACACCAAATTAGCCCCACAACTGGGTAATGAACTCTATGATATCTCATGTTTTTGAGTACTCAACTCTAATCATGCTAAGATACTTCATGTTCAGTCACATATTCTTAACATTTAGGCGCATGTTTAAACATCCAGTGCGAAACCAAATTTTATCGAATAATTATAGACGATAGGCCAAGTGGCGCCGACTCCATGGGGCACGAAGGACGTGATCCCACTTTTACAAATGGCTGGGCACGGGGGCACCGTGAGTAGAAGAACAGCAAACTGTACTGACAATCAGGAAAGCGCTCAACAAAACGACTAATTGTGCTTTTAGAGCCAAAAGGTGGAGGGGCACGACCAAAAAAATTATCCGGATCGGTGACCCCCACTTTCGCTCCGGACCGTTGTCCCCCCCCCACTTTCAAATTCGTTCCGGCGCAACTGAACAGGTCTATACGATGTAAATTTGTTTCTGGTTAGTCGACATACCGACAGGTTCGCAGAGTACTTCGATGCCATCTGAGGCAGAGAAAGATGAAGCAACGCAGTGCTGCAGCTGAAATTCAACAGTCACAAACAACCTTATTTGCACTATGACATAACGTTTAATAGAGCCTGCCTCATTCACATTTCACGCATAGTCGTGAAGACTGGCCGTCAAATAGACCCTTAGTGTGAATGCCACCTAACATGCTATTACTTCATATTCTCGCGCTTTAGCATAATGTCTCTTAATGCCTTCCAATCTGCTCCTGAGGTAAAACAATTGACAATTATTTGTATGCAACAGTGACTAAACTACACTAGCATGTATTGGCATTTTTAGTATTACAGATAGTTTAAAGGGGGATAGTTATATATGGAAGGAGAAACTCACTTTGTTTTGCTTCGCAGCCTTGGAGAGAGGTAGTCATTAAAAAAGAAATAGTAAAAAGTGGTGTAAGTGAAGAGCGAAAAGATAACGCAGACGCTTAATATGCAGAAACAACAGGCATGTTCACATTTTCGTTTGCGTCTATGCATTAGTCGTAGGCTATCTGCATTTGTGTAGCAGTAAAAAATCCATAAAAACATACAATAATCAAATACAACACAAAATTATGCGATAACAACTGGAAAGATAATTGGCCGGCGTTATATTCTCACCTGCGAAATGCATTCTTTTGACCAAGCACTGAACAGAATGCACAACGATGACGCGTCTTGTTCCTGTTATAAAGACACAAAGTTGCGTTAAAATGTACAATTATCGGAAGGGAGGCAGGGAGTGTTTGACTCAAAATATTCGAATTTAGACCGATCTCCGCGACATTTGACACGCTAATGGGTATAAGCCGTCTCATCGCTTGCAAGTTTCGCGACGATCGGCCTTCACGTGGCGAACCGCATATATAGCAATGTATTAGATTTTTTTTATAATAACACTTACTAAAAATTTAAAGCCAATGCAAATTAAGCTTATTAACAACCAAAAGACATGTATGGTGAGAAATGTCGCATTCAGTAACTGATAATTATAGAAATAATAGCAGAAATGTGCATTTTGCGAAGTCGAGCCGACTGCTGCGAAGTTTCCGGCCGCCAACATCTCCGTTCGGCCAGCCGTCGCAAACTAAATATTCCGCGGTTTCGTCGCGGCACATTTTCTGGATGAATCAGCTTGTTGAGACTAGATTTGTCTCGTTGTAAGAAAGTCAAGCATACCTCATCATCGTCCATGTCGAGGTATCTGTTAAGCTGCTGCAGGGAATTCCCACTTGCTGACTGATGAGACGACTGTCGAGCAATGTAAGTTGCCAGAAGCTTCGGCTTCTGTTGAAAGAGGTGGTGGTGATATGACACCATTTGTCGACTGAGTACAGATGTCAGAGTGTGTAAGTTACAGCAGAAAATAAGTCGTTTCGGCAACAAGTACTTTATTACAAGTAACAGTATCAGTACAAGTACTTTGCATGCAAGTACAAGTACCAGTAGCAGTACCAAGTACAACAAGACTGGCAACTGCTACTGTCCCACCAGTGTTTTGCCCTTTTCAGTAACAGCCCGTTGCGTTTCGGAAGGTAGGAGGTAGTAAAGACAGGAAGCATGGTTTGTGAAGCCCATACCCAGAAAGAAATTGCCGGGGAGATCATCTCTACGAGTAGACACTAGACAAAGTGCTGGATCTGACGCTTGTAACGTAAAAATGCTCTTCAACAACACATGCACATTGCGTAGTGACGGGCGGGGAGTCTGGATTTCAGAGTGCCCATGGTGACCCATGACCGTACCTTATTAGCCTGATGTCCCCATCAGTCACACTGGCTTTAAAAATCTCCTGCGAGGATGGTACCTGGCTGCATTTGTACGCCTCAACGACTTGCGGTTCAATGACGTCGGCCTGTTCCGCCGCCTTCATTGCAAGCGTCGTTGGACGCTCGTCTTTGGGGTCGACTTCCTCACACGATCCAGACTGATGAGCCTCAAGACGAACGGCGCTGATGTCGCACAGTGACTGGCCGGATGGAACACTCGCGGCGAAGAACAGCAAACTCAGCAGTAGAAACCGATGACTTGCCGCCATATTCTTTGTTGTTTCATACAAACAGTTCTATATCAACATCATACACTAAAATTAGGATAAAGCTTCCAGAAATCAACATCAACTGAGGCATCAATTTCGTTACACAATCTATTGTCGAAAACGACCAACATTAAGGGCCGGCTGCAATAATGTCACTTAACTTTAAATGACACTAGATAATTTCGCGACACGCATTAAAAGCCTATATAGTGTATGTCATCTCGAACGTAATTTGTACGTTTTTACGAATTTACTGGTGGCCGTTTGACGTAATAATGCATGACGCTTAAGTGATCATTTGGGTGACTGATAACCTATTAATCATTATGTTATATGTTCTTTGTCGTTGATTTTTCTGCCTATTTACGTGCACTTCTAGACTACGCCAACTCGTAAGACATGCTGCAAACTGGACCTTTGAGTCCGCCTGTAGGCTGCTATAGACCGATCATTCGCCCATCGCCATTTCTGTTATTACTCAACCATGAGGCCGATACTCATTTACCGTCCCTCGGAGGGTGAACGTCTGAATAGACCTAGACACTGCAGTCAGTCTGCAGCCCGCGTCCAAAGCTGCGTATCGCAGCGATTTTCGTGAAAATCACAGAAACTTTTGTCCGCAGCACGATTCGATCCTGGGACCTCTCACACCACAGGCAAGCCGTACTACCACTGCGACCTGATACTAAACAGCAGGCATTAGTAAGCATTCCACTATACACTGGTCACGTGTCCTACGTATCCGGAGACATTGACACGAGACAAAGTTAATCTTAAGTGTACTTAAATCTAAATTACGTTCTTGCAATCGGTCCTAAGATACATGTTGAGTAATACAAAATCGCGATTCTAACCTTTTGTCGTAATCGTCGCTTTCCACCCAAAAGCCGGTTTCTGCTGTTTTATATTCACACTTAATCAGTGGCGACAGACGGGTTGATGGCATTACGATGTTAATTTTTCTGTCGATACCTACCAGTTTGACCTATTCGCTCCGCTCTAGTAATTAACTGCTGATCGACTATTTGTTAATGTTACACGTATGCCTATATAGACTTTTCTCTGCTGCAGTGGTGAACAAACAAGGCTGTCAATCAACAAACAAGTTGAAAAGTTGTGAAAAAAAACCAATCGACTTTTTAACGAGTTGGGACTATCTTCAGTGGCGGACTGTCTTAAAACAGCACAATTAACCAATATTTGACGAATTGTAATTTTGTTGCTAATCTGAGAAAATACACACATTTGTACCGTCTGCAATAACATGTTTAGTGAAAACGGAACGAATTGACTGAACCGGCGTTTCGTCGTTATTCGTTTTAAGCATTTTCCAGTCACATCATTTTCATCATTTCTGCGTTTAATCTTCGGTCACTGTTTCGCTTTAGCGGTCAGTAGCCTATTTCAGCCACGATTCAAGCAGTCCACCAATTAGACGAGGTTTCAGCGTTTCGCGTATATTCAGCTAAGCTGGATATCAGAAGAAAAATTTCTGTAATCCAACCGTAATTCTACAGAAAATCGGGTGAGGGTTCTACAAGTATCCCCTTCCAAAACGATCGCCTACCATTAGTATGATTATACGCCCTACACACATCATATGGTAATGACACGTTCAGAGCATGTGAGCGAAGCAGAGCGGGAGGTCGTCAGATCGCGAGCGGAGCGGGTAGCGGGAGTCCCGTAAATGGAGCTGAGCGATCAGCGGGAAATTTTGCCGCTGCGCTCCGCTGCGCTCCGCTCACATGCCCTGGCCACGCCATCAACTTTGTTTTCTTCAGGAGCAGTCTTCAATCGTCGCTCATACCGGGGGAGAAGATTCCGAAGCGCGGGGGAGGGGGAGGGCATTTCCGGCGGGAATGCAGAACCGGGTTACAAATGTGGGGGGCCATGTTCAGAAAAATGTGAGGCATACCCGCGGGATCAAAATGAAAGCCCAAACGACCGTGTTTTCTTCAATTTTTGTCCACTATTAAAAAAAATGAAAGCAGGACTGACAAGGATATACTGTCTAAAGTTACTGTAGCGCATATTTTAGACTTGTTTTTATGATATGTTTTCCTTATGTTTACTAATAGGAAACTTTGACCTCGTGAAAACAGTGTTATATGGTCTGCCCACCACAAATGTGATACCGTGTCTCTCGAACAAGTGCAGAGACGCTTCACTAAGCGTATGCATGGTCTACGTGATTTGTCGTGTGAAAAACGCTTATCTTTGCTCAACTTACAGTCACTTGAAGTACGCAGACTTCAGTATGATTTAACATGGTGCTACAAAATATTATTTGGGCTTGTTTGTGTCAACGCTGACGAATTTTTTCAATTTAGTGTATCCAATACAAGAGGCCATCCCTACAAGTTGTATAAGCAACGCAGCTATCACAGTACACGTTTGTCCTTCTTCAGT
>Ga0056115_1001827_pt1 | contig 10492 bp, 2 predicted proteins | sample WorMetOlspDAHAB1_FD_77007 | JGI IMG/M metagenome (GOLD analysis project Ga0056115, IMG submission 77007) | Marine gutless worms symbiont microbial communities from Max Planck institute for Marine Microbiology, Germany - Olavius sp. DAHAB.1 ... | reverse complement strand
GAACACCAGCGTCCACGACGATGTAACACGGCTCGAGAAGGTGTCCGACGATGAATAACAACGTTCACGTCGACACGACACGCTCGGAGAGATGTCCGACGTTGAACAACAACGTTCCCGTTCTGCGGTAGACTTGCGGAATAAGTTCCACAAAGTGTCGAAGCACAAGTACGACAGAACTGAACAGTACGAGTTCCAACAACGTTCTGGCCGTAGATTTCCAAAACGCACTCGCACCGAACTTTCGCAGCGCCCAGTAGATTTCAAACCGTACGCGCCGAGAATTCTGCGGCGGCCAGTCGAATTCAAACCACGCGCGCAATCGGAACTTTCGCTGTCGTTCTGTTTATCGCAGCTTTGCAAGCACATGCAAGGCAGGCAAGCAGGCATACAGTAAATCAGACCACACTCAACATACAGGGTGGCTGTATAAATCGAACACGAATAATAATAATCTATATCGTACAATATCATACAGATCATACATATCAAACATACAACAATCAATATAAGACAATATACAAGTAATCACGATATCATAACACCATGCATTTTACATATTGTTTGGCGTCACGTGATATGTTTTAATTTCATTTTTGTTTCCTTGAAAAAAACGGGTTTCAGTCCGGGCCAGTTTATTTGCAGAAGGAAAGGCCAAAGCCACATCAGCTGGCCTACGTACCGTTATAGTACGTACAGTACGAACAGACGCTCTACAACTTTTCATATCCAACAACAAATGAAAAACAAAATTCCACAAAGTCCTACAAGTACTAGCTGTAAACAGAATTTTTTCTCGTTTATTTGCCGTTTCAATAGCTAGAACTCAAACTAGTTTATCCGCTTTTAAAACTAGAATTATTGCAAACGATTATACAAAGTTTGATATTACCTGTACCTGTGACAGAAGTCATAGCTATAACTAATATCATTTGAGCACTGGGTTCCACTGTTGGCCTCAGCACAGTTGGCACGAGGATGCTATCCACACGCAGTACAGAACAGTGGGGGTAACCTATCGTGCGAAGAACGTTTACCGTTTTGAAACGGAGTGTTGCTGCTCTGTAGTGTACGTTGACAAAGTGATGAACTGGTCGAGCGACGGTGAGACCAACACAATGACAGGTGCTTGCGAAGAGGCCACCAGTTCACTGCTGCCGGTGACAGTGACCAGAGTTCCACCAGCCTCAGGACCGAACAGTGGCCACACACCGGTGACAGTCGCACCTGCTCACGCGTTCAACAGCTGAGCATTCAACTCAACACACTCAGCCAGCCGATTTCACCCGAAAAGGCGATGAGTGAAGTGTAAACGTGATTTTCTTTATCGTTTTATCTCTATTTAATCCATTCAGCTGACGTTGTAATGCGTGGTCGTTCCGTACATAGTGCTTTGCGTGAAGATTCTGTGGGTAACAATTTTTTTTCCAACAAAAACAATAACGACAAAAGCAATAACAATAACATATCACGCCTCAATGATGCTCCGTTGAGGATAGCTCATAATATTACGCATAGTACAATACTGCGTGCACGTCAGCTGTGTGGAAACCTTTGTTCTGATTGTGATCATTGCAAGTGTATTTTATTATAGAGTGCGTCTTATATTCAATACGAATATTGAAGATATGAATACTTACGTTACCTGTTTTTCAGCTTTCGCACAATTATTATTGCTTTCTCCAAGCGTAATATGTTTAGCCTTCTGTCTAATATCAACGACTGAACTAAAATACGAAACTTGTTGGCACGATGAAGAGGAATTGTACTGAAAAGGCACCGTTAAAGCCCAACCAACCCTCAACGCATTTCTAGATATTGCAATTTGTTTAAAGACAGCGTCTAATCCTCTTTCTGACTGAAGTATTCGGCTGTTGACTAAGTGATAGAGCACTAAAGAAGACGAATAAAACTGAGAAATGACACGAATAGTTTCTGTCACGCGATGTATTACTTATCACAGTTGTAGTCATAAGAAAAAAATCTGCAAGGAGCCTATATGACGACAAAAAACATAAGCGCTATGCACAACAAAGAGAAAAGAAAGCTTTAAGAAGGAATATTAAAAAATAAAACGTACAAGGAATTGTCACAGAGTCGCGAAACATTAAACGCCTGTCTAAATATGAATGTTTTAAATTAACAGATGTTTTGAAACGTTAAAATTCTGTTGAGAATCGATGCCTGGAGGAAGTCTGTTCCAGCGGACGGGCAGGCATCAGCGAAAGGAACGTTCTGCGAGTCGAGCGGCACCACGTTGCACTGTCAGAATATACGATGCTTAGTTTCTCTATAAAAAAAAACTCTCAAGTGTTTAGAAATACACGTACCTTCGGGCGTCGGCTCAACGGTTTCACATATGTCCGCTCTGTTGTAATAATTATAGCCGTAGTAGTGTCCCTCGTATTCGTAAGCAGCAGGCTCAACGTCAAGGCAGTGATCAACCTCGTAGCAGATGACATGCTGATCAGTCTCCGTCGACGGACTCCAGCATGTGGCGTTGTCAATAACGATACGTAGTTGTCGCAACGAGGCGAGCCGGCAGTCACAGTGCCATGGATTGCCCGACAGCAGCATCCGGTCGGGGAGCGGGTGGTCTGGAGATATGCGGGGAAGACTCGTCAGCAGATTGCCGCGGACGTCCAGTAACGTGGTTACCGAAACAAAGATGGACAACGTCAGCGATGCAAGTCGGTTCCCGCTAAAAGTCATCTCGGTGAGCCGTGGCGTCTGTTGGATCGCCCAGTTGTCGAGTGACGCCAGAGCGCATCGGTCGGCGTACAGACTCGAGATACGGCCCTCAGCGGACGCCAGAGCGATCGGAAGCACCTCGAACTCGTTATCCGACACATTCAGCGCACCGATGAACGCCGCGTCGGCGAGGACGTCGGCGCCGATTTCCGTCAGTTCGTTTCGACTGAGGTTGACGGCGTTCAGCCACCCAACGAAGCGGATTTGGTTGACGTTGCTCAGCCGGTTCACCGACAGGTCGACCAATCTGACGCCGTTCTCATTGCCCACGTCGACCGCTGGCAGACTCTCCAACCTGTTGCTGGACAGATCCAGCACACTGATCGAACGAAAGTCGCGCAGGTCGTCCGGAAATTTCGCCAGCCTGTTGTTGTTCAGCAGCAGTTCGGTCAGCTGGTCCATGATTGGAGGAAGCACCACTTCAGCAATAGCGTTATTGGATAGGTTCAGCCGCTTGATGCGTTTGAGTCGACTAAACGCCTTGGAGTCGACGAATCGGATATAGTTGGAAGAGAGATCGAGCTGCGAGATAGCCGACTCCAGGCCTTCAAGTGCCAGTTGACTGACGGTTGTCAGTCGATTCCCGCGCAGTGAAAGAACGTCGAGATCGTACAGAGGTCGGAACGTCGCGTCTGGTATCGCTGCGATGCGGTTGTTGGCGACGTTGAGTTGCGTCAGCGACCACAGCTTGCCGATCTGCATGTCGAGCGACGTCAACCGGTTGCCGGACAGAGACAAGACCGTCAGACTGTCAGCAACGAGGCTCCAGTCTGCCGCCGAGACGTTGCCGATCAGATTTCCATCCAGTCGCAGTTGCTGCAGTTGTCTCAGCTGGAGGATGGTGGCCAGCGAGCTGTCGGTCAGCGCGTTGTAGGACAGGTCGAGATAGGTCAGCGACCCGTTCAGACTTCCCACCGTCGGCACACTGGCGATAGCGTTGCCGTCGAGCTTCAACGTGTGCAGATTCGCCATGTGCTGCAAACCGTAAAACACCTCGTCGGTTAGCCGGTTTTCGCCGAAATCTAGGACACTGTAAAATGAGACGCCGAACGTGCTGTCGAACGGCAGCCTCGGCAGCCTCGAGATTCCATTGCGACGCAGACTGACCTCGCTGACGGCCGACTCTCTGTTAGTGACGAAGTTCAGGTCGAAAGAAACGATGTCGTTGTCGTCGAGAATCAAACTCTGCAAAGAAAGCGGCAGTGCGTCCGTGATGTGACTGACAAGTCGATTGGCGCTCAGAACCAACGTGGTGATGCTATGTAGACCCGAAAACATTGTCGGCTCGATGCTGGCTATCCGGTTGCCGTGGAGGCTGAGGTCCTGCAAAAGTTCAAGCGACTGGAAGCTACCCGCCTCGACGGTGGAGATCAGATTGTCCGAGAGATCGAGGACATAAAGATAGTTCAGACCAGTGAACATCGTTCTTCTGATCGTTGTCAGCTGGTTTTCGGCCAGGTACAACTCACGAAAATTCGACGAGGCATTGGCGAATGCCCCGTCGACTATGTCGGAAATATGATTTCCAGTTAGGTTAAGGCGTTCAACGACCGTCAGAGGTTGGGCCTCTAGCTTTCCGATGTCATTGTGAGACAGCGAGAAATTTACCAGATTCGACAAATTGCCCAAGATGTCCGCCGGAATTTTGCTCAGGCGATTCTCGTCCAAAGCAACACGCAACAGCTGAGACGTATTCACAAATACATCTATCGATATGGATGAAATATCGTTCTTCGACAGATCGACTCGCCTCAGAGAAGGAAGATCTTCAAAAGAACCTGAGTTAATGTCGCTGATGATGTTGTCGGAAAGATCCAGATCTTCCAATAAAAGAAGTCTCTTGAACGTGCCACGAGAGATCGACCTGATGCCATTTTTCCGCAGAGAAAGGTTGGTCAAATCGTCTGCGCCATCGAAGGTGCTAAAACCTAAGGATTCGACATCATTCTCCGACAAGTCTACATAACGAAGAGAGCCGCCAAACGTACCGGGTGATATATACCGTATCTTGTTGCCGGATAGATTCAGCGTCTGCAGTGACGTTAGACCGTTCATACTCGTCAATCTTAGACTGCCGCTGATTCTGTTTCGACTGAGGTCAAGAAAAGTGATGTTGCCGAGTCCGACGAAGGATGCGCTTGGAATCGTCGTTAGTCGGTTGGCGGTCAGAGTCAGCGTCATCAGTGAACTGAGACTCGACATTTCAATCTGGTCCAGATTGGCGATGCGATTTCGGTCGAGTTTCAGCGTCAGCAGACTCGAAGGCGACGTCGGGAAAACGTCCGACTGAACGGCACTGAGCCGGTTGCCCTGCAAAGTCAGAGTTCGAAGTGAAGAAAGACTGCCAAATAGCGACGCTGGCAGCGACGTCAGCTGGTTGTTTTCGAGCGCCAACCGGTCAAGGAGTTGAAGGGCGTCGAACGTCGTCGGGTCCATGTGCGATATCCGGTTGTTGGCGAGCAGAAGGCTTTTCAGACTGCGAAGGTCGCCGAACAACGACTGCGACAGGCTGGTCAGCCGGTTTCCACTGAGGTCCAGATAGTCGAGATGAGAAAGATTGGAGAACAATCGGTCGGGTAAAACTGCCAGACGGTTGCCGGCAAGTCGCAGATCCACGAGCGACGCGTTTCCGGCCAACGAGAACGCGTCACCGGAAATCACGTCGACGTCGTTGTCGGAAACGTCGAGCGATCTGAGCGAGGATTCCACGGCAAAAGTGCCGCTGTCCACCTCGCTGCCGATGTGGTTGTGGCTGACGTCTATTTCCAAAAGGTCGAGCACTCCGAGGAATGCCTCCGACTCGACAACACCCACCCCGAGTCCACCAAGCCGCATCTGTTGGACGCTGAGTCTGGAAAATGACCGTGTCTGGATGGTGCGGATCCTCGTGCGACCGACGAACTGGACCGATGAGAACGTCGAAGGGAAGACGGCGGTGAGGTCGGGCACGCGACTTTGCTCGCCGAGGTCACGGCACGTCAGCGTCGACGTACAGCTACACTCGCTCGGACAGTAATTCGACTGCGCCACCATTGACGATGAAGGATCGATCGAGTGAAATGTAATCAGTGCAGCCAACGTCGGTACAAGTCGTCGCAGAGTGGTCATCGTCATTCTGCTTCAGAATCCTGTTTTGCACGCGGGCAACCGACGTTAACCTTCAGTTGCAGCGTTATCTCTCAGCCGGGTTTGGTATCAGTACAGCGACGGGCGATAATATCCTGTTCGGATACGCTAAAAAGTCGACCAGGCGGTCGGCGTCAGGAGTGTCGACTGGCCGAATTCGTGAACTTCACAAATGACTACACGCAGAGAGGAATGATGCATTCTGTCGGTACATTGCCTATAGTCACGCGCTTCGACTAACGCGCAATTGTTATCCGCTCGCATTTACTACACGACCCAATCACGTCGGCCTACGGCTCTCGGAGACCGGTGCAGAGCCAGCGAAGCGTGCATGTTTAGGAACGCCGCCGCCGCCTCCACCGACGCCGCCGCCGTCGCTGTGGTGAGTATTCGGTTGCTACCGGAAGTCGTCTCCTTACTCACTGTTCAGCGGTCCACAAGTTGACACAACCAGCCCCCCCCCCTCCGTGCATAGATGTGTTAAACGTCAAAAATATTACGGGAATAATAAAAACCGTTGATGATAAACAATGACTTTTTCAAATAGTTTTTGAACTCGGCATTTAATATTTTCTCAGTTCGTGTAAATACGAAATTCCAGTTCGTTCGTGCAGCAGTCAGCACAATTCATTCCCAAACAGTTACGTTGTAGGCCTCCCCACTAAAATAAACCTCAGAGAAAGCCTTGTGTTTACTACTGTTTTTGCAAATTTCTACATCTAAGTCAGTCGCTGTCAAGTTCTGACGACAAAGTTTTTTTCAACATTTCACGTGAGGTTTATTAAAATAGAAAACGCGTTTGTTATTTCTTTTTTGTAAAAGTTATAGGCCTAAATTTTGGTTACATATGTGCTCCCACGTGGGCTCTTACTCGTTAAATGTTGTACCATAAGTCTCGCTCGTTTTGCTGACTGAGTGTCGTAAGAGGCAACTAAGTCACCGTAGCTGTGCTTAGGCATATATTAGTACATCGGCAGTGTGACAATTGCAGCCTGTTCCTACGCCGACGCGTCGAGGCGTTTATTCGACGAGGAGTGCGACTCGGACTGTACCGGGCTGACGACCCAACGACAACGCTTACCGACAACAACGACGACAATCTCTTCAGCAGCCTACTTACCAACGGACAACACGTACTGAAACAGCTGCTTCCTAACAAGACAAACTATCAATACAGTCTCAGTAGTTGTCGTCATAACCGGTCTATACCTGTTAAAACTGATGCAAGGAATTTCGTTGTCAGACAGTTATTTACAGACATCTATTAGTCTCATTTTTTAATTATGCTTATTGTCCGCAGTTGCGGTCTGTCAACTGTTTTTACAGAGTAAATGAATGAATGAATGAATGAATGAATGAATGACCTAAAGTCGCACAGACAGTGCAACAACATGTCTCTTAAGAATGTAGCCTACCTGGATAGGTAGAACATGAGTGTGTCTATATTTAGTTGAACGTTCACTATCGTGTGCTGTTATAGTAGTAGGGTTAGGGTTAGAATTACGATTAGGATTAGATTTAGTGTCTGGTCGGTAAGTTGTGCGTCTTTAGGTTGTAATTGTCACGGTCCGACTTGTTCGGGTCTGGTGAGTTTTACGTAGTTGTTGATTTTTCCCGCTCGCTTTATTTTTCGGTATCAGTCGAGAAATTGGCTACCAAGACCCCCTCCGAAATGACCTACATGTATCACTGTGTAGTGAAGGGCGTCAAACTCTACACACTCACTCCCTTGCGGGTCACTCATATGTACAATCTGTAGTCTGCAATTGTCAAAGGCAGCCAACTGTGACCGTCAGCGGTGATGAACTGAGTTGTGATACTGTGATTCATGTTACTGTGTAGCCTATACTACACGTCCGTAGTAACCCGGCCGAGCTTTACCGAATCGCTCAATTATGACATATAAAACTTTGCCTGTTCCTACCTAAAAATTCTGGTATATATAGGAACGGCCCTGCAACGAGTCTGCGGGTCATCTTGGGCATGCTGTTATTAAAATAGTTAATTAACACGCACAGAATTCAGCTTTTTCAACCACATTTCTGGTAACTGCAACATCGTTTTGCATTATGGGATAAACTGGACGGTAGCCTGGCCTGCGTTTGCCTAAAGCCGCCATTGGAAATTAACAAAGCCTACTAAAAGCCAAATTCCACTTGGCCCGTCACGTCACAACATGCACGACATAGTCGTGTCGTGACGTGACGTGCATGTTGGGCTTGCCCGTTGCCGATTATTTTCATTTTCCTTCGTAATTCCGAATTGATTCAGATTACCTTCACTCTAGTCTCTGAACCGCGTCGATGATGTTTGTCAACAATAACACAAGAGTAATGATTTCAACACAATGCGCGAGCGAAAACAATAAACTAAATCGTTTATAGCAAAACCATTTGCACTGCTGTTTGCTGCTAATGAGCGAGCGCCGCACTTGCGCTCATCGTGCGTGCGTTGCTGCGTGTACGTAATAAACACGTGTTGCGTCGTGCGTGTCGCGCCGTGTTGGACCGACATGTCACGTCACGTCACGATTTTTTCCTTAGCCAAAATGCATGAGCTAAATAGGTTGTCGTTACATGACACGACCTGACGGGCAAGTGGAATTTGGGCTTTATTTAAACTTGACTATTACTTGCATAAAGTCAATAGGTGATATCACGGCCTCACGAACACGTAAATCCCCGATGTACAGTGTGCGGTGATATAGCATTAGCATCCTCTTTAACGTTGCGAGACACAGTACTCGACTCAACAACATTATCGGCCGATGCACGATAGCCTACTCTTTGACAGTGATACACCTATCTTAATCTTACCGTGAATTGCTCTTTAAGTATCTTAAACAAAATGTCCTCCTAACATACCCCTGCTTCGCTAAAACATCGGTAATGATGTTAGCTTCTGCCACAGAGTTACATTTCTAATTTTTTAAACCTCCATACACACAAACCAGTGTCCAATTACTTGTGAGCCAAGTATTAACGTTGCCTATATGCAGCGTAACTGACATCGTGATCAAATATCGAGCATGCTTTCAGGCGATAGAGATCGTGATGAGAGTACAGTTCAGTTGAGTTTGGAGATTTATTATTTGCCTTTCTCACGACCGACGGTATGTCACGAGAGCGCGATCAGTTCTTTCCCGCACGGGCGACGGGGCCTAACGGAATAATAATGTTTTCACTCTGACTGTGGCGGAATAGTCCTGCAATTATGGGATTATTATGGAATGATGCAAGTTCCAACTGACGGGTCCAGATACAGAAAAGCTCCGTGGCCCGTACGGGGTGCTTTCCCCGAAAAAGAAAGCCACTACCAAATCAGCAAAATATCGTATTAAATCGTCCCCTTGAATCGAGCTACGGGATATGGTGGAGCGCTGAAAGCTCCCTCAGCGAGGCCTGGGGCGGAGTCCCAGCCGAAATCGAATTTGGTGCATTTCAGGCTTAAATTCTGGCATCTGGTGGCCGCAGTTCTAATGATTTTTTTACTAAGAATCAACTGATCAAATTGTTTGTTGTTGTCGTGCTGTTTGCAGCAAATGTAACTAAAACCGAACAAATGCTTGCTTGCCCAGTTTGTTCTCCGTACTTCAACAGGACAGATCGCCAAAAACCGGACTGTCCGGTCAAAAACCGGATACCTGGCAACCCTATGTATTGTACACAGGTTAGATGCAAGTCTCTGTTCTTATGCTGTGAAAGGCTTTTGAAACTGGGCGCCGAGCGCGTATTACAGTGCCACGGCGACGTTTGAAGGGACAAGTGCAAAACCAAACATTCGAAAAACAATACCACAAGAACCGGGTTTATTGAGAGCATCTAAACAGGCACAGAAACGAAGTGACAGGTACAGTATTAGTAACGTCATCATCTCATTTCCTTGTTAGCGTATTGTTCTACAGAGATGTTGAACATCGTTGGTTTAACTGATTGTTTGGCGAGAAAAAGAGCCGCTTATAATCTGTCGGAGATTCACCTGAGGTACAAGTCGCAGTCAAACCACATTAGTGTCTGCGTCTGTCATTAACTATACCTTCACTAAGACTCAAACTCCGACTCAACGTTGAGCGAGAGGGTCTCTGAGAAGAGTTTAACGCTCTCTCGAAGCGGTCGTGGTAGCCAGTCGCTCAACTGATAGGCCTACTGACAAAAGTGAATCGCACTGGAAAAATAAAGCACAGCGAAAGTACAACTCAGTATACCGAATCAACTACATAGAGCATAAGTCGCCTCTTAAAAAGTGACAGGACACTCGGACAGGAAACGAGGACTTATTCTTCAAAACGTAAGCCAACACGGTGCGTTGTGGCAATATTTCTGGAATCGAGGTTGACCCCGTGAGCATCTGTTACTAGTTTCGGTGCCATGTATATCTTTATAACTTTTTATTAATGTCTACGTCTGAGATTGACTGGATTAAACGAAACTGCAAACGGAAGTCCAGACGATAATACAAAATGTTTACACAGTTCTGCGAAGAAAACCTTACTGTTAAACCAGCTCTTGCTCGCAGAGGTTGTCAGCGACTTGGCAAGCGCACTGATCAGAGACCCCGTAAACTACTGATTCATCTCACTTCGGAATCGAGTGCCACAATTTTATTGTCTGCATCT
>Ga0056115_1001826_pt1 | contig 10493 bp, 6 predicted proteins | sample WorMetOlspDAHAB1_FD_77007 | JGI IMG/M metagenome (GOLD analysis project Ga0056115, IMG submission 77007) | Marine gutless worms symbiont microbial communities from Max Planck institute for Marine Microbiology, Germany - Olavius sp. DAHAB.1 ... | reverse complement strand
TTCAAGTTTCATGAAAATCGGTCGAGGGGTCTCCGAGCTGTGGAGGGTCGAAAATCGCCCTCTCCCATTGACTTGGCCCATGGCTTATACAACAGCTTGTACTACCGTACAAGCCGTGATCAACCAGACACTAAATCTAATCCTAACCCTAATCATAATCCCATTAAAACAGCACATAGTAGTAAGAATTCAACTAAATATAGTCACATGCCCTAAGTATCCAGAGAAATTCATACGAGACAATAGTGTTTCCGTGTTTTTACTATTTTCCGTTGTCTTTGTATACCTCAGCCCAATAGCTTCAGACACAGATCGCATTGCCTACCTTGCTGCGTCGCTTTGCTGCTGCGAGGCTGTCATCATATGGCATACGGACAACGTCGTCTGTGACAGCGGGTTGCAGGACCGATTGATGCTGATGCAAGGATGGAGAAGGGGGTGCGGATGCTAACTGCTCATCCCCAGCATCAGTCATCGCAGGCTCTCTGTTAGACGATTCAGCATGCGGCTTCAGTTCTGCGCCCGGCATCAAAAGAGACTCCGACATGGTGGGTAAATCTGGACGAAATCTTCGACCTGAGTCCGACGTCGACACCAAAACGCAGTTTCCATGAAAACGTATCGTTACGTCATTAGCGTGGTATGTTGCAAGAATTTATCTGTTTTAGTATAGGCGTGACTCAATTAGTCACTGCTTTTATTGTTTATTTTATTGTTTTCTAAACTTTATTTGGTTTTTCTCTTTCAATCTTGCGTGCCGAACCTCGTCGACATAAATACGTCTGCAAATTATGAATAGTGAATAAATATGGTTAGCAATTGACAGCTCAAAAAATTTAAAAATATTCAACTGCGTCCATAAAATAACAATTCACTTGTGATCAACGCTAGAATTGATTGACAACAACGATGGTGCAACGGTTCGTGGTACAAAAGGGATATCAAAATTGTGTTAAAGCTACACTACAGACGATGTTTAGCAAAGTTTAAAAATTGCTCAAAGCATTGTATTTGTAACAGTTAATAAAGTTGGCTATCACCGACATAGCGCGCGAGGTTCTATAACGCAGAATTACGCAACAAGTATTTCCAGTCATTTTAAGCAACATCTGAGTCATCGGCAGTTGCTTGTTTCATTTGGTGTTCCACTCTCGTCTCAAAACTCACCTTTTCTCCAGGACCTTTCCTCCATAGCTTTTCCCACTAATCTCCTAGCACGACTTCATGGATATTTAACCGTAGCCGGTGTTGGTACGTCTCTGATAAAGTTTAGTCTTGGTTCAGTGCGGCAGATTAAGTTGGCTATGCTAGCTTTATGGCGCACTATAATATAGTTTTACTTACTTACTTACTTACTTACTTAACGTTAGTCTCAAAATTGTAGTATTGATTGCAGTATTGTGGATGTCGATAGCGTGAATATGGTGGTGTATTAGTATTTGTTTATTTGTTCTTTAGAAACAGCAGATGTACGCGTCACATGAGAGATTGAATGAACACTAAACCAGTGAAAAATTTCGAAATGTACAATAAAATAACAATGATATCAGTACTGATAAACCACGTGAAATTTACAAGTACTTAAACAGCATCAAATGAATGAGCATTTATGTTTTTCAAAGTTCAAATGAATGCTCCTTGGATCTAACAGAATATTGCCAAAGTCCCATTTGACAAAGCTTGCACAGCAACACCTTTGCTTAGTCGTATGCGATATAGACAACGAAGTTACGCCGTGGTGGCGTGACGCAAAGCTGCACCGGCGGGCGTGGCTTAGTTCACGTTGAATGGACACTGACGGAGTCGTCGACAGCGACAACTGTCCAGCACGATTCGGCGTTATTCCGTCGCGTGTGATGAGATGCGACTGAGTAGTCGAAATCTCGAACAGCAATCACGAGTGCTACGGACGTCACAAACACACTATTGAGCTTGCTGGAGCGTATACATGTAGGCTTGTGGCTCCTTTCACAACTGCTGCTTCCTCTTGGTCCCGTCGAACACGCTGCGTTTCGAAGTGTCGTCGGACAATTCGTGCCACTTTTTTGGCGATTAGAAGCATCCTACTTCCAGTAGTCAGTGTCTCTATTGCAGTTAATAAATGATATTTAACTGTTCATAAATAACCGTTAATGTTTGCGGCAGTAATCTTTGTTTTTTTTTAGTTTTACAGTTTACGTGTGAACTACTGCGGTGCATTTATGGCATAAATTTAACTGCGTTGTTTTATATTCTTCCTTGGTGTCGCAGTGTTCCTGTTGCAGTTAATAAGAGTTCTCCGCGGCGGCTGATCCTTATAGCGGCTGGGGTAGTTTGGAGTTGAATGGACACTGATGGTGTCGTCGTAAAGCACGTGCAGCTCTATTGACGACGTCTGCCCGCCACGCTCGAGCCACAGCGCGCCGCCGACGCCGCCGCCGCCCGAGTCACCGCTGCGCTGACGCCGTTCCTCGCGGTCCGTCGGCGGCTCAGCTGGCGACACGACGACCGCGTTGACGGGAGCTCGGTCTGCGGGCTGAGCGAGTAGAATCGGCTGCTGAACACTGAGGTACAGGGCGTTGCCACAAATCGCCGGATATATTTGCAATACATTTAGGCCCATGTTTCTGACACAACTCTAATAATTAAAAAAGTCAATAGCATCATTTCGCAGGCAATTTAGTTTCAAATTAGGCCTCTGTAAAGTAGTTAGATTTATTGGATATGTATAAATTTGTCAGATTTTTTTCACAGGACGTTGGAGTAATAACGTACAGGGCGTTGCTGCACATGGCAAGTCCTCGGGCGACGACCGAAGACGTCGCCGCTCGGCTACTTCGCTCAAAGGACTCGGCGAGTGTGCGGCGGAAATTGTCGGTGAGAAAAGCGTACAGCAGAGGGTTAATTGCACTGTTTGTGTAGCTCAGCATCGTGACTACCTGGTACAGCGCAATCGCCCACCCTGGCAACGGCCCGTCGATAAACGTCCCGATCACCTGTAATCATTATCGTTCATTAGCAGCAAAACACGATATACAATTAAAAAAAATTAAAGTAAAACATACACAGACACACTGATACACCTCAATCAACATTAAAACGCACAGTTATAATTCATTATATTTATAAAACATAGTAATATATCACGGCCACTAGTTAGTTAGTTAGTATTAGAATAGTCATTAACGTGAACAAAAATAACGGAACAAAAATTAAGAGTACAGAAAAAGTGCACAACTTGTAAGTACATCTCAATAAATCAAAACAACTAAACAGTGAAGTACTTCTTGCGTACCTTTGTCAAAATTATCACTTTCCTTTCGTTTGAAGCCACAATTTATAGCTAAATCGTAATTTCCAGCACAAATTTCCGTGATGTTTTCCGTTACATGAAATAATATTAATGGTTCCTAAAAAACAAGATATGGACCTTTTAGTATAGGCTATCTTAGAAAAAAGTATTTGTCGGATTTTAAAATATATTTTGAGCATTTCCGATCATGAGTACATTATATGCGTATAGTTCTACCCAGTGCGCTTATTTTTGCGGTTCTTAATTAGATTTATTGAAACATTTAAGGCATTTCAATGACATCGGTATAGCAACTTTCTCACTTCTTACTACATGCATGAACTAGTAGTTTGATAAACTCTGTTACGGTGCTCAAAGATAACATGGCGACGAGAAAATAGCGGCAAATGGAATATTGTAGTTTAGCTGCTGCTAGAATAACAACAAAAAACAACAACAATATTTATAATTATTTTCCAAAAGCAGGACACAAGAAGAGAAGTGCCCATCAAAGCTGGTTCTTTACAAAAAACACATACGAATTAAACATGACAAACACAAATATAATGAAAATACTTGTAGGTCTTTCTCGAACACAGGGATCTACGGACTAGTAAACACAACTGATAATTATGAAGTCTAGTAGAAAAGGCCAAAGCAGCAGAAAGAGGCAAAGATTTTGAGGAACAGAAGTGCATGATGTGAGAATGATGTCATGCATAGTTGAGACCTGGAAGACCCAGTACGGCAGCCAGCAGACGACGTAAACTGTGATGACGGCAAGAACCATGCGAGTTACTCTGCGGCTTGACTGTCTTCGGTTCGCTGACACCGATGACGTGTTGAATGGCACCACGGCGCGCAGCCGTACCACCACCAACGAGTAAAAGATGCTGATGAGGGTGACTGGTATGGCAAACGCCAGCGTGAACGTGTACCAGATGAAAGCCTTGTCGGGGCTGATTGAGCCGCTTTCCGGCCACTCGATTGTGCAGGAGGTTGTACCTCCAAAGTCGATCTATCGCGCAGCACAGACACAGCAGCCTGACCAAGCACATGATCTCAGTTATGGACATTTTAAACGCTTGTTGAAATTATTTTCATCATGCACCTTAGGAATGCTCTTTTACTAACAACTAACTGACAGTGGCGAATGTCCTGCTTGAAGAAGGGAGATGATTTGTCAAACGCTTTCTACGTGAGATAAAGTGACCTTTGTGAATTCAGCATAAAACCACGCCGCCATATTGTACAGATGCTTAGTTTAAAATGCAAAAATCGGAAAAAGTGCTATGCAGCCAGGTTGTACGCAGACTGTGTATTTCGAATGGATCAATTCCACACAGAAGACTCGGCAGTCGGCAGGCATCGTAAACAACAGCTGATGGATTTTTGTTGGCGTCCGCGGGTTTTGGAAAAAAAGTCGAAATTAGATTATCATATTAATTTTTACTATTACTAAAACAATAATGTCACATTCAACAGTCGTTGCTGTTGATGGTGATACGTCATTCGTGCACTAATTTACATATACAAGCAGGACCCACACGTGTAAATAAACAAATACATAATTAAAATTAATTTTTTATTATCGTTTATTACGCCACGCAGGCAGCACATAGTTATATACACAATTAGAAGAAAATATGAAACAGAAGAAGAAAAGACCGAAACACATGAATCTACAGTGTACAAACGACTGGTTGCTATTGTTGCTGATGTTGGATATCGGGGCGGCGACCGATTGCTCGTTCGCCACAATCTGAGACCTCAAACAGGTCTAACAAAAATGTCAAACTCCATCTAACGCTAGTATGTTTCAATGCGTTTGTCTAAGACACGTCTTAGACAAATCTGTTAGATGGACTTCGACATTAACCTCAACGATGTGCGTGTACACCGACACAAGGCCGAGGTGTATACGCTTATGTGCGGTGCACAGTCTTCGTCCATGTCTTTCAGCCAATCACGCCTCCTGTTCACAATATGACCACCAATTTTCACCGACCAATACAGGTCACGAGTCTGGCATATTTCAACGCGTCCGTAACATACTGTCTTGGCGTAGAGGTAGACGGGCGTGACGACAACGAGAGAGAGCAGCCAGATGACGGCCGAAACTGACAGCGCCAGCTTCTGAGTTCGGTAGTTCGTCGACATGACTGCGTGACAGACTGCGGCGTAGCGGTCTGCGCTAAGAACCGTCAGAGTGAAGACAGAACTGAACCAGTTCAGGCTAGTCGTCGCGTAGAACAGCTGGCAGCCTATCTGGCCGAATATCCACTCCTGAGCAAACAGCATGAAAATCGCCACGCTGAATCCACACAGTGTATTGTCTGTCTTTAGTTTTTTCGTTGGTTATCGCTCGTTGGATCCAATCTCGCGTGTATAATGCTGACGACAGCAAAAAGTGACCAATAAGTTAACGGCATATCGACCACTGATTATCCATAGGCCTACTGACTTTAACGTTTTAATGGTATATTTTTTCTCTCTGATTATCATTAATTCACTTCAATAAAGTGTGTTTATTGATTGGCATCGACGCGCACATGCGTTATTGCTTAATGAAAGATTAACTAATGAAAAACTGTGTAACAAGGGAGCGCAGCAGCCGAGGTGTGGGTCAGTACGATATGGACCCAGACACACATCATTGACATCATGCCGTTTGTTCTCAGTAACCGGGTGGGTTTCCGTTTCCCCAAGTCTTAGGCAGCTCTACATGTACTATAACAGTACAGCATGAGGTGCAGTGAAGTTAATGACGACATTGTCATAACACGCCATCATATTGGATGCAGACTTAATGTGAACAAAGACAGCGCTAAAATGCGGAAATCTGAAAATTTTATGTCCAGGTTATTCGCAGACCGCGTATTTCGACTGGTGTATAATTCCACTCGAAACAGTTTGGAACCATGCTGAACTTCATGCTAACGTAGTATACCTACAACGTGGCGGCGTTAACTACTGTGAACAGGATGACGTCACTGTCAGTCCACGTATAACCGGAAGTTAACGCACCTGACGTAGAACGGTGACAATGAGAGGCGGAAGCCCGGCAAGAAAGCAGAAATCCGAAACGGCGAGGTTGATGATGTAGATGTTCGTGACGGACGACCGCATGGCACAGCTGTGTGCAATAACGCCAACGACGACCGTGTTACCGACCGTTCCCGAGCCGCAGATGATGCCGTACAGCACTACAGTGATGATCATCATCAACCCATGTTCGCCGCCAGTCGAGACGAACACATCACTGTCGCCTTCTGTGCCGTTGCCCTTGTATAATCCCAGCGTGAAGTTGCCACTGACCATCTCAGTGACCGATATCTCATCAGCCATTGCGTGATCGTCGATCTCAGCTGGGCTGAGTTGCTGCGACTTGATATCTGCCGTAATACTCAGCAAAGTGAGGAAAATTTATCCACAGAAATCATCATCATCATCATCATTATCATCATCATTTGCAAAATTGCAAATAAATTTTCAACACCAAGGCAGACAAGTCTGTTAAGCGCTTTTACAGCTGCCCACGAGAGTTGAAACACGAAACGTGAAAATACGTTATACATTGTTAAATGTGAAAATAATAAAATAATAATGTAAAATACGAGAAAACAGATCAGAACCTCTGTATAAAGTAATGTTTTAAGTAAAACATTTTGCTGTTAGATAAATTTGTAAATAAAAAATATTATGTGTGCTATATCCTCACTAAATTATAAGGCTATGGTTAGGAGAAGATGCTGAATTCAAGCGTGGTAATCAAGTACACAAAACAAGGGTTCGTTCGTGGATATTCTCGACGATTATTCAGGCTTCAGCCTTACAATAAGTTTCAGATTTTTTTCTTCTACTTAAAGTGTCAAACAAGCATTATAATATTATCACTTGGTATTTATATTCTATGCATGACCTAATTTGTGAGTGCAATTAATGTACATGACAGCGTGTGCGGTGTGTCGCAAGGCTGCGATATGATTGTAATTTGTGTCAAGATGTCATTGTTCCTTTCTGCATCAGTGGGGCGACTGAAAACGCGAGACCTGACATCGCGAGACCATCAAAATTGTGGGGACTGACATCCCGAGACTGGACAACGCGGCACCAGCTAAAACAGTGGTGTCACTGTCCTCTAGCTGTGCGTATCGACTGCTGCTTATACTGCAGATCAAACAGTGGTGTTAGAGCACAGTTAAATCGAACATGCTGAACGATAAGCGAATTAAATCCTGTTTGTAACGATTCGACAACGGCGCTTATAGTTACAGTCGCCTGCAGTTTCTGCGTGCAGTCAGCCATTCTGTCGGCGCCCATACGGAGTCCCTACAGCCGCGGGTCGACAACAGCAGCAGCAGCAGCAGCGAGGACGAAGACGAGGACAGGCAGACACCCTTGCCAGCAGCGACAACTTCAGTGGCGTCGGAATCGGCAACGACAGCCGCGGAAACAACCTCGGACGACTGTTGCGAAGTGTGCCTCATGGCGCCACGTGCTGGCTTCGCACTGGTGCCGTGCGAACATGCGCGGTTCTATGAAGCGTGTGCTATGCGTGTGTCAGTTACGGATGGGGGAAATTGATCAATCAATCACTATTTTATAGTGCACCCAAACATTGACCAGAGAGCTGGCTAAATTAGTCTGCCACACGTAGGAATAACTAAAACAGAAAGAAATAGAACTAAAAACCTTAATTCGATGAGCAGCTCATATAATACTCCCTGCAGCAAATATAAACTTGTAGTGAGCATCTACTCGAACACTGAAACAAGTCTCGCGATGTCCACCCTTTCGATATGGTACCGACTACCGAGTTGTCAGGTCTCGCGATTTCAGCGCCCCCGCATCAGTACGCCTTAATTAATAAGCTATAAATTATACTCCCGCCATCTTTTAGATGGAAATTCGTGTAAACTTTTATCTTTGTCTTTTTCTCTTTTTCAGGTTTTATATCACCACTACATAATAATGATAATATATACCTATACTAATACATGTTTTTCCATATCGAAACTCAAGCGCAGTACTTGATGATGTCATATATTAGGTCATCCACAGAATATTTATTATCACATTTTACCATTATGTTGCTTCTTTTACACTAAAAGTAAATGCTTAATCTTGCTCGTTAGTTTCGTTTACGATTTTTTTGATAAGTAGGCACTGGCTCACCTTTTTGGACCACCCTGGGACCACTCGACCATTCAGAGTTCGCCTCTGATTCATTCGTGACATAAAAGTCAGTTTATTGCTTACGTACTCATTTACTATGTTGTCTACGCGGAACCCAGGATTTTCACTGCACTATGTCGTCACTGCGACAAATAACGATTTCTTCATTATTAATTCGCTGCAGATGAGAAGCTAATGGAATACGAGAGCATTATAGCTACACCTTCCTCCATAAATATACGCCGCACAAGCTATAATATATATGTAACTTAAGCTGAGTGGCAGGTGCTCATGGTCGGATGAAGCAGAATACTGGTCTAATTAGCTGCGGCACAGTATGTAACCGGAGACGACACCTGCTGATGGTCTGTCAGGCGACTCAGTAATCGACAATCCTGTAATTAGAGCATTCCTTCACGCTCCTGTGTGTTCGCAAAGCCGTTGGTTAGGTGGCTCAGCATTCCTTCGTATCTGCGTCGATCAACACAACACAGGATGTTCAGGAAAACAACTGCACACACGTTGTTTCGTAGGAACAAATTTCGACTCGTTCGCCGCAGAAACAAAATGTTAAGCAAACTTGTTGATTCATTCATTTAACACAAAACAGGTGGGGCTCAAATCCGCTCAATCAATCTGTCAATCAGTCCGTGAGTCAGTCAGTAAGTTCTATAGCAGCCTAACTAGTCACGACTACTCAAAGGTCCAGTAAAGCACTAACATCTTAAGGATCGCTAAAACAGAAAATTTTCCAGTTCATGCCCGAATGATGCTGAAACAACATTGTCAGGTATTTCATTCCAGATTATAGCGACTTGGCTACCGCTAATTGATAGCTTGAAAGACAGAAATACAAGACGTTTGGTTATACATCAGAGGGGGATTCCTCGTAGCAAACACAGTATACAGAAGTTCAGTGCTATTATGTCGCCAAATGGCCGTATAAAAAACTTTAAATTCATTGATTACCGTACTCAAATGGATCATCATTACGTTATAAGTCAAGGATGGTGGCCACTTGAAGCAACAAACAACTTGATCAGCAACGACCAGAAAACTAATCTTCAATGTCAATGACGACCTATATAGACGTTAGCTGCCGTTGGCTCTCGATTTAGACGTTCCACATTTCCGTAACGTTTGCTTTTTGCAAACTCTGTCTGTACAATTTTCCTTTAAAAGTCGAGGGTTTTTAGGAGTTGTTCGCATACGAATGTTAAACGGAATGAACATTTATTGACGTATTGAAACTGGGTCCTTCTTTCGCGTTGTACGTTGCTTGATTTCGGAACGTTTTCCACGTAAAACCGGTCCACTCACGTGGTTGCAACCTTATACGTAACGCATTAAACTTTCTGATTTTTTGCAGCATCCTGTGCCACTAATGATGCATCCCATCGAGAATTGTAACAAGCGAACACAGCCGTCGTGGCTTCGAATACTTGACATGGAGATTCCTGCATTATTACAGTGACCACATTTATCATCCGCATTTTACATTTATCTATCTCTACATTCAAGAACCGCCACAAGACCTGTCCATTCCCGATTTCCTACATTTAGGGCCATAATAGGCTTAACAACTAACTGGCATCAATGGGGAACGGAAAATTGGCCACCCGGATATTTGGCCGTCTTTGAGACTAAAGGTCACTCCCGACAGCTGAATCACAGAATAACTATACTTAAATACGCATTACGTAACAGTGTAGTGTAGTTTGTAGTGTTGTTTGATATAGAAGAATTATGCAACTCTTTCCATTTACTAAGGCATTTCGGTTTATATTGATATTGATATAGGCTTGCTGCCATCACACACGGTAGTGCGAGAGTGTTTTAAGGCGACGAAGCAAGTCAATGGAAAAGGCCAAAATTCTACCCCTCGCCACACCAAAATCCCTTAATCGATCTTCACAAAAATTGCCAGGCGTAATTACGTCCTGGACGGCACCCAGCATGCAACATTTTGTAGCGATCGGTTCAGGAGTTTCTGTTCCCCAAATACGTGATTTTGCCGTGCTTTTGGGGTGACTAGTTTTTATTC
>Ga0056115_1001825_pt1 | contig 10496 bp, 4 predicted proteins | sample WorMetOlspDAHAB1_FD_77007 | JGI IMG/M metagenome (GOLD analysis project Ga0056115, IMG submission 77007) | Marine gutless worms symbiont microbial communities from Max Planck institute for Marine Microbiology, Germany - Olavius sp. DAHAB.1 ... | reverse complement strand
TATTGATTTTACCCTTATCGCAGTTTCAAACACAGCAACTGATGACGTCACAAATTAGGTCATACATACAGTATTTAATACGAACATATAATATTCTTGTGCTCATTTTCTAATCAAAATTGGTGAATAATCTAGCCTGGTTGACGATTTTTAATACGATTTAATGATGATTCTCGATAGTGGCTTACTTTTTTGGGCCACCCTGTAGTGTCAGCTAGCTTACGTTTTGCTGCGTGATGGTTCTGCATCTAAATGTTGTATGTGATGCGTGAATGAAGTAGGCCTCCTATATGTAGCTCTATACAACAATAATGTATTACGGTGAAGATGTCGGTAAAATAAACGTTCATTACTTTAAGTTAATGCAAACAATTAACTAATTCGTGAAATATTAATGAAGTGATTCAGTAGCAACAAATGCGTGAGAAATTTGATCGAAATGTTGCTCCCCAGTTTTAAAATCATTCCCGCGCCCATGCCGTGCTGTATAGCCGTTTTCATATAATTACTGTATACCTTCTGTCGTTTGACGAGTAAAGGTGTTCATTAATGTGATTCATTGGCATTTAGCTAATCGCTGGGTATGACGATCTGTTGTAGCCTGGTTGCGTCAACACGACAGAAGCTGACATCAAGAAGACATGTCGTAGCACGAAACAGACCGCGGCATCTAACAAGGCACGCCATTTATACATAAGTGAAACGTTTTAACGACAAACAAATACATGCGAATCAATAGTTTTCCGAGCGAAATTGCTACAGACAAACGCAGCATTTCTTGTTGGCGATATATTTCGAATGCTCCTTTTCTTCATCAAGCAAAGGTCCCCTGTTAAATGCACTATAGTCACGTCACCTCAGCACGAAAAAAGATTCGGAACTGATCGCGTGAAGCATTGCCTTTTCTTACCAGAAAAGCGTGTTAATATACATATTTGAGATGCATTTTGGCACATAGAAGCTCTGTTAGATGCTAGTTCGTTACTTTCGGCTGTGATCACAATTTTTTTTTATTTCAGTTGGTCAAGATTGTTTTCACCGTTTTCTTAGAGTTCATTGCTATATTAGTAGGTCTAGTGGTACTATTGACATTAATGTAATTCTAGCAAATTATTTCTGTTCTTATCCTGATTGTAGTCTTCGTTGTCATTAGTTATATAATGCGAACACAAAACCGCACACATTAGATTTTTCAAAATAAAAAAGGTAAATAACTATTGGCAGTAGGCTATCCTTTGGGAACCTGTTCTACAAAATCTTAATAAGACCACTTTTCACTTTTGCAGTGTCGGTAACAGTTGTTGTTATTTTATAACTACTATACACTGTATCCCAAAAATGCGCCAATGTTATAGCTCCAATTTCCGCGAACGAATTTCGATAAATTTTGATAGTAAGATGGTAAAGCTACATCCGCCAAATTTATTTCAAGTTTTACCGAGCACGGCGCGACGTCAGAATTGCCTTATTTCAGTCGCTTGCATATAAAAACCGATAAAGTTAGAACAAATGGAGATTCGGCAACATTCTCATGATTTTAAAAACTATTTTCCATCTTGCTGCCAAAAACTACTATAATGTTTCCATGTAACTTGGAGCTATAAGGCTCACCCGGTAACGCGCCAAAGTTGGCGCATTTTTGGAACACAGTGTATATATTATTGTTGTTGTCATCATCAGCATTATGAACATAAAGCGGCATTAAATCAACTCGATTATGCTATAATTAGTCTGCTGTACTACAGTATAAATCACAGTGCAACGGATGGTTAGCAGAACAGAACGAATAGCCTTGACGAGATTCTGCGTCTTGCTGTATACCAGCCTTTTTTCCCTCCCGAGTTTGCACGGACACGGTACGGCATGTTCGGATGGCGTTGATGTATGGCGATGGCCAATAACAGCCAGCGAGGTGCTGACCGGTCCTACATCTGCCCAGTCTTCTCGACGACGACGACGACGACATTTCATGATTAATGACAGTGGTTGGAAACGGGTCGTCGTTGCTGGACCGAACAGAGGCGGGTGGACTCCAGACGAGGCAGCAGCGGACGCCGCTATAGCATCCGTCCCCGCATGCCTGCTTCAGTGGCTGCGCCGCGCCATCTCGTCTCCGCGTCCGTATCCTTCCTCTGCCGACCGCCGCCGCTGTCGCTTCCTCGTCGGCCTAATCACCATACAGACGCCCAGGCCGACTTCCCGGTCCGCGAGACTTTTATGTTTCCGGCATTATTCACCCGGAGCGCCGCTTCCGCTTTCATTAACTCCGCTCGCGTGTTGCGGCACAGCCGTGTCGATCCAGTGAACGATCCAATAATCCGCTTCGGGCTGCGCCGCCGACGAACAATAATATTGCCGACTTAAGCAAGCACTGGGAAAGACGACAGCTTGCTTTTACGGCATTTTCCACCGTTAAATATATTTTCAAAATTAAAGGTAACTACATACGATGACAACAGAGGCAGGAAGTACGAGTATGTTGAATAACCCGCAACTCCGTTTTTAGTTGCATAGGCCATCTTCTAATTCATATTTGTGCCCCGACAATCCTACGGCGGTATTTCTGTAGAGGAGGATTTCAATATTTAGCATGGATTTCGTACGAGATATGGATTTTGACTTCAATTTCAACGTAAATTTCAATATCTAGCCCGTGGATTCGTGTAAACAGGGTGGCCCAAAAATGGCACACTGTTTTGTACGCTTTAACTTCGTCAATTATTACCGATTTTCAAACTTATTCACTGTCAGTATCAGGAGACCATTTGTAATAATACTATCACCAAAGATCCCACCACACCTCGAGTGTGTCACTACACTACCTTGTGAAATGTCAGTGCCTTAAAAGCAACAATTGAAAACAAGACGACTTCTGTAATAACACATTGTAAGAGTGCATCTTCCAGCAGTGAGGCAGACACATTTACATTTGATTTTAAAACTTTATGATGTGAGAGTTTCTTTAGGTTATAACTGAAACAATAAACACGTTGTTTGCTTTGTTAATTTCTTAAAATGTGTTGTTACAAAAGTCGTCTTGTTTTCAATTGTTGCTTTTAAGTTTAATACACATTTCACAAGGTAGTGTAGCGACACACTTGAGGTGTGGTGGAATCTTTAGTGACCGTATTATTACAAATGTTATCCAGATTGAGACAGTGAAATACGTTTGAAAATCGGTCAATATTTGATGAAGTTAAGGCGTATAAAGTCAAGGCAAACGAAAAAGTGTGCCAGGTTTGGGCCACCCTGAATACAGTGTATTTCGTGGATTTCGATATGTAGTCGGACCCGCGCCAAAATATCAAACATAATACTTCCAAAAAACCCAAAAACATCCATTCTACGTCACAGCATTCGGTGTGTTGTTTGTGCAGCCTAGCTATTCGGTGTTCGGCGGATGCCTCGTTCCTTGCGTTGTCGACAGCGAGCAGAACGCGTCGGTCAGCAGTCTGCGTGCCGAGGTCTGTCACAATACAGTGCAGTCCCCAGTCAGCGAGTTAACGCGTTGTCAATCGCTCACAATACATTGCACCGTCACAAATAGACCCAAACAGCACTCCTAGCCCGTTCGTCCCAGTCCTATAACAGTCGTTTCGGAATACGTCGTCGAAACTTATCTTTATAGGTAAAGATTGACGACATAAATTTTTATTACTAGACTTCTATTCAAAGACGTGTGTTTCCGCCTCCGAAATGACCTATATTGTGTCGAGTGGGGCGTTAAACTCTACTCACTCACTCACCCAAAGACGTGTGTTTGTATCAGTATTTATTCAGCGGGCGCATATTCGTCGTCCGACGCAATCAGAGGCGCGACGAGAGGACCGGTGTTACTTGTCCGTGTGATGGCGGGAAACGTGCATTAGCCGCAACCGTTTTTATACGTCCGATTTATCTCAATTGCGGTACGCCAAATGTTGTCGTAAAAGTTTAAGTAATGCGGTCTGCTTCGCCACATCGCTATAGCATAGCTGAAGGCGACGACGAGCGCAGTTCTATTAGGAGTGCTAGTGGGCTTTGCCATTGCATCTCAACACGTCGGTTTCGCGCGTTCGTTTCCGTCGCTGGTCGTCCGTCCGTCCGCAAGAGCAGGTGCCCGCTACAAAGCGCCATGTGCACGCTGTCAGCATCCGTCCGCCGGCCGTCAATAATGCAGCGCCTTTGCGTTGTGATGAGAATTCTCGGTCCTTCCTTAGACCACTTCGTCGATTGCAGTACGGTATACGTTGTTACGCGATGCAGTTGTATACGTACCTGGCTGATCGAGCCGTTGTACGGGCAACGTAGACGGAAATATTGGCAACTAATCGCATTGGAGGATATTTTTATCCACGTTTTGCCTGTTATGCCACTTTTATACTGTTAATTTATTTAATGAGCAGAGTCGCAGACTCAGTCGGGGGGTGGGGGCTTGGGTTCGGATTGATATTGGAAACGCATTGGCGTTATTAGTCAGTGGGAATGGGAAGTACGCGACGTTGGTGTACACCGAGTGTGTGACGGGGACTAGCATGCATTTGCTAAGTGATACCTGGCATGCTTTTATCCCAGAAATCGTTTCTCTACTGATACACGGATCCAACATACGTCCACGACGGTTTCGCTACGCTCCCTCGGGATGTTATATCGTCAGTCACATTACTGTCTTAACTTTGCACGATGGTTCTCCGCACTGCAATTGTCACCAGGGCCGGCGCAGGCCACCCACGAACCCCCCCCCCCGACCGGGGGACACGAAGGTGAAAGGGCCCTCAGTGGCTGTGAGTCAGTTAAAGGCCCTACATGATTGTGTCAAAACGGGGCACTGAAATAATATCACAATTTAAATCTGTCAGCCAGCTTTAAATGCATAAGCTAGCGCATGTGTCTCATGCTTATACCTGTAATTCATTAAATTGAATTTTTGCTGTTTAGAGCCGAGATGCGAAGGGTTACCTGCCTGCTCAGACATGCAGATGCAAATAGGGCCCTATAAAATGTAAAGGGCCAAATAAGATTAGCAAATGTGTGTAATATTTGTTCTTTGCGTCAATGTTAGGGCTTTCTTTCAGTGCTGGCAGCCTTTTTTTATTAGTCTGGCAATTATTTGCACAATTATCGGCTGTAGATGTTTCTTGTTTTTTTTCGGGTATATCTCCAACCGAGGAAACCCGGAGAAGCGTGTCATAACGTCATCTGAGTTAGCTTTCGTCACAGTGAATGGATCACGAGTGCTACTGTTGCTTCTTATGTTCGTGATTCAAAAACAATCTTTGAGTACTTAAATTGTAGCGTACTTGCTTTTCACTAAAACTAATAGCACTGTGACAGTGTGATTTTACCGTTTTAAACGCTATTGCGACGCGGGAATCTATTTGTGTTCGTTGTTAGACGAATAATATTTGTGTTTTACGTTTATTTCAGATCAGTCAGCTGACAAAACTCTTGGATCGACGAAGAATAAAAGTGTCAAAGGTTGCAGAAAGGTGCGTATTTCGTTTACATTGCCGCTATATTACACAAGTATGTGACGACTTTGACACAGAAATACAGGACCTCCCTAGGTATAGCGTTAACTCCACTTCAAGAGCTTGGCCACGCTACTGCTCAGAAAACGTTTGGCAGCTGGACTTAATTAACCGCATGAATAAAATTCGGCCAGTATTTCTCAATCGATGTCACTCAATTTTATCGCACCAGAAGTCAAATTTTGGCGTCAAAAATTCACCAAATTCAATTTCGGCGGGAGACCCCGCCGGGGACGCTTACGACGCTCCTCCAGATTCCCTAGTCGGCTTGGGAGGGGATGCCTCCTTCCTATACCCGCCCCCCTCGACGCCTTCGGCATCTCGATCTCGGCGCCTTCGGCGAAATATTGGCTAAATGCGTTTGATTTCCTATACGTAAATTACATGATACGGTGGTTTACTGTTCTTGGTTAACGATAATTATATAGAATCCCCACTAGTCCAGATCACTGTCGTGCATTGCTCGTTCTTTGTTGCAAGAGATATTTGAACTTTTATTTCGGTGACAACCTGACTAGTTGTTGTGTCAATTAATTAGTTATTGACACGAATGACATTGCGTTATACCGTGTGTATACTGTTGACTTGTTCATTGGAATTTTACGAGCTAAATAAGTGGTGATGATGGTACATCGTTAAGTTCGTCAACGTCTTGCTCTCTGGCACGCTGTAGCAAGTAACGCCTTCAAATCATGCATTTGCATCGATCGTAATGTGTAACTAATCTCGAGTTACCAGTACGAGTCGTTTATTACTATAGTATTAGTAAGGAAATCGTCTAAAGCACGTCACCCGCTGTTGCAGTTGTATTTCGTACTTCGAACAGTATGCCGAGTACGATCCGTTTATCACGCCACCGGAGTGCTTCAGTCCATGGATCTCGGACACGACCGAGTTCTGGGAACAAGAGGCAACACTGTACGTATGCATTCAAATCGCTGTGCACGTCAAGTTGCAACCATACTGCAGAAAATGTCGAATCAGACGCCTGCATTGTAAGCGTATTCTGGGGGGGGGGCTGGGAATCTGGACCTTTTTTTGTGATGACCGGGTGATACCAAAATTGGCTTGCAAAATACAACGATTAAAATTCTTCTCTTGGCAACGCAAGACTGCGAGAGTAAACAGGGGCAAATTAATTAAGGGGGAGGTGAAGGATTTACATATAGTCAGGGATGGGACATACGAAGGGGAAAGCCCGCTCCCTTCATAAATAGCACTGAATTTACGTGTGTAGTCTACTAATAACTCAAGCAAACATTCGGACCAGTACTGTACAGTAAAAATAGTAGTAATAATAATAGTAAGTATTGGTAACAGTAGTGTGCGCCAATTAAGCATTGTCCACTTGTTTTTTTTTATTTTGCTACAGTTTTGGTGACTGTTTGTAGAAAAGACATTCCACAACGTCGCGTAAGGCGCTGGAGTTTCTCGATACAGGAACTTATCAAAGACACTGCCGGACGGGAACATTTTATGCAGTTTTTAGAAAAGGAATTCAGCGCCGAAAATCTGAAGTAGGTATACTTGTGCTTTACGCAGAGCTAAACTTTCTTCTGCTGTCCGTCGTGCTAACACGCAGTAATATTGCGGAATACACGGTGTTGCTAATTCGACTAATAACGCCATTTTCAGTCTTTGTTTTGTTGGGACTACAAGCAGCGCTGAGTTTTTTCAGCATTATTTCTGTTGCTAGAAATGCGGTGGCCCTCGTAGCAAATCAGAATATTTAAGAAACTTTACACTATACAGGGTGGTCCAAAAAGTTAACCACTACGGAATTATCAATAAGTTGTCGTGTCATGGAAGCCTGTTAAAGATATTACAATTTTTGTCACATTAAAGTGTCAAACAAGTATATTAATAGTATCACTTGGTGTTAAATATTCTTTGCGTGACCTAATTTGTGAGGTCAATTACTGTATGTGAGCCGCGAAGCTGCGATATGGGTCACATTTTGAGCCACTACGTAGAAATCACTCACTAACTTTCGTATTATTATCAACGGCGTCGAGTGCGACTATAATGTGCAGAGTCTACAGCGTATATACGTTGTTTCAAAGATGGCGGAGTTTACGGTCAGGCACGCGCGACCGTTTTGTCCTTCGCGGTGGGACACGTGGCGACCCCTAACGACGGATCGAGTTTGTGACCGCAGCAGTCCAAGTAGCAAAACTGGTCATTGATTTTGTGCTGGCTGCGACCCGCGCCATCTCGCCGACGTTGCGCGGTCATCCGTCTTTCGGCGGAGCGCGCTCCGGACGTCCAATTTGCGGGCGGCGTCTGATGCGGCGCTGCTCGGCGCGGTATCACGCGCTGTCGCCGGCAGACCGTTGCGGCCTTTCGACTCGATCTCGTCCAGCTAATTGCGAATCAGATGCGCTTCCACTGTCGCTATCGCCGCCGCTGCCCGTAAAACCGATTTAGCGTCTTGAAATTACGTCTCAATCGTGCCGCTTGCACACTTGGGTGCGGTGCGGACGCCGGCGCTTCCATGAAAAAACCACGCCGAGTTCTGTTGCGCGCGATCACCGTAGATTTGTTTACTTGCGTCGGAATGTTCGGTGATTAAGATCGTTGTCTATCAGCTAACACCAGTTTTTGGATCAGACAGTTAAATACGTTTCTGTTGCTACATATAGAGACAATCATCTCGCAATTCGTCAGGACAGTGCGCTATAGCGTAAGTCAAAACACGAAAAAAATGTTCCAGAATTGATACCATCATATGACTCTGTGTGGAATTATATAGTACTGAACGTCGGTTCTCGAAAGAACCCCTCGACAGATTCCTTCAACCCAACAAGGAGATTATGGAATTTGAGTTCATTCAGCTTGCGGCTTACCGGTTGCATTTATTTATTCTGTCATCGGGCGGGCAGTTAACCAGTTCAGAAGTCGTTAAATGTTCAAATAGTATGTCAAAAAGATGGGCCTAGATGAAAGAAACGTTTTACCAAACACATTGAGAGTATATATGTGTTGTGTTTTTCTGAACACAAACACTATTTATAGGCCTACGGTATGCTAATGTGAGTGTATCCTTTTCAATAATGCTATGACAACTACATTCCATTTTCACGTTTTCTGTGCAGATTCTGGGAAGCTTGTCAACAGCTGAAACAAGTTCCGCAAAAAGACGTCGAGGCGACAGTGCAGCGTATATACAGGTCTGTATAGACACCCATCTTTCGTTACACAGGGCCGGCGTTCAGACTACAGCCTCAGCAGCCCAAGCCCGCGCTCACGGACTTTGATCTGTGCAGCCATATAGCCTATAGTCTACCGTTATTAAAGGTCTTTACCTCCGTGATTCATGTAAATACATGGCTTACTACTCAATCGACCCCGGAGGGATGGAAGGCTTAGTCGGCCTGATTGGCTTACAAATAGCGGACAGTTTACCCACAGAGTGGTTACCTGTCAACCATAGATCGGGCTCATGGCGGGAAAGTCCGCCGGCCAAAGACCGTCATCCTAACCACTGAGCCACGCCATTCGTGCACGCAGTAAGCCTATCATAATCGGAGGACAACAATATACACAGTAAGTGAAAACCTGTGTTTAAACTTGACTTCGAACATTTGAGTTTTTTAAGGGGATTATATTTTATTGCATAAAACTCGGGTTTTGAAACACATATAGCACCGATATGATGTGCGATCGTTGCAGCGAATATCTTGCACCTGGCGCCACAGATCCGGTGAACGTCGATAGCAGAGTTGCAGACATTGTTCGACGATCGATCGAGCACCAGATGGATCGCTACTGTCTCGACGAGGCCGAGGTCAGCACGTAATTGTCATTTGCATTATATTCGACTTATTAGAGCTTCTCCTGATATCCCCAGCTATGCAAATATAGAAACATATCACGGTTTATTGGGTAGGTCATATGTATAGCAGCCAATTGCCGGATTACAATAATACATAGAATACTGATATCAGTGAATAGTCTGATGGTGATAATAAATCTTGTGGACATTAGAAGTAAGCCGGCGTTATGTTTAAACGCTGTTGTTGTTGTTTTGATTTGGCTCTACTTTTCAAAGTACTGCAGAAACATACTTGAAGTTTGTTGGGACGCATCACGCAAATTAACTGCAAATTTCATGTCACTTCCGACAGCGAGAGCGTATTCAAAATCGGCCAACGTACATTGGTGGAGGACTCGAAGTTTTTACGAATGTGGCGTGGCGTGCTTAATATCAGCTCAAAGCGTAGACTGTAATCTATCGTCATGAAGCTGTTCGATAACGTAATTACGATGGTCGGCGGCTCGGCGAAGTAATTGTGTCGAACAAAAATAAACCATGCACGCACAGCCACGGCGACGAACACAAGAGCCGGAAGCAGAGTCCTATTTTATTAACGTTGCGTTGCGCACCATAATAGGCTATTGGCGGGCGGCAGTGCAGAGAGCGGGGCGACTGAAAGTGCGGGAGTGGAAAAAACGGGAAAAGATCTCCGCACTGGAAAAAAAGAAGGGGTCCGAGTAACGCCTATTAAAAGCCGAAATGCGCGGATTTTTTTAACGGAAATGTTTAAACGAAACACGACGTGCAATTTAATAGACTTTGCAAAAGACGACGTTCTGTGAGGGGAAAATCGACGCCAATAGACAGGTATAAAATAAATCTGCAACGGATTTATAATACTCATTGACGAAAGCATCACAGACATTTCGGTTTCAGAACAATTACTGTAGTTGTTATACTTGCCTTAAATAGCCCCTCTTCTCACTGCTACTTATCTCCCGTATTTTCAGCGCCACATACAGCTATCAGCTTCCTGCGAGTCTATCATGTTTATTGCAGCCGCAGTCCACAGATCGTTTGGGCTACTGTCTGTTTATACAGGACCACATTTTTAAACTGATGAAAAACGACAGCTACAGCCGATACATCCGTTCCGACATGTACAAAGAATTTCTGCAAGGATCCAAGAAAAAGGTTCGCATATAGGTTTTGTTATCGTATTTTGCTGT
>Ga0056115_1001823_pt1 | contig 10500 bp, 9 predicted proteins | sample WorMetOlspDAHAB1_FD_77007 | JGI IMG/M metagenome (GOLD analysis project Ga0056115, IMG submission 77007) | Marine gutless worms symbiont microbial communities from Max Planck institute for Marine Microbiology, Germany - Olavius sp. DAHAB.1 ... | reverse complement strand
TTGAATGTCGTCTGCATAGGCATGGGGGACCAACTGGTGACGTTTGATCAGCTTCAGCAGGTCGGCGACGTACAGCAGGAAGAGGATCGGTCCCAAGACCGATACTTGAGGGACTGCATGCACCACAGGCGATCGGGACGACGTGGTGGTCGGTGTTCGCACGTACTGGACATGCATCTGGATCGGTAAAATATGGCATGGTTATAAAATGCAGACAATCGAGCTATTGTCTTTCGAGAACAGACTTTCTAAAATGTTGAAACACGTCGCTTAAAAGTAGCACGTCTCTTAGCAGATAATGATCGTGAAAATCCTTCATACTGTTCACGGAAAAACGCGACCAAGTCTGCCGGGCTCTGTCGTAGTCTGCCTGTTCAACGGCTCGTCTTTGAGGGTATCGTGGAATTTCTCGATCGGTGGCAGAGAGGTTTCCTCGAACCGTTTTGGGTAAACTCTTCGTCGGAGCCCAAATGTTTCGACGTGTACACAAAGTTTTCTCTCCCCGCTTTCAGTGGGAGCGACACCAGTTGCTCGAGTGAAGTCGAAAGAAACTGATAGAAATCCAAAAATCGTAGGTTACCAATTTGAAAAGAAATATATTTCTCTGAATTCAGAGGAGTAATTTTGATGTCATCGAAACGAGGTCTCGTTACTTGAATTGCGGCTCTAGACGTATTTTCGTTGGAAGTGTTTGGTGACAAAATGGGCGTTGTAATATTGTAGATTGTGAAACAATACGGGGAGAAAGAAATTCTGTCTGTACTGCTCTTCTGCCCGCTCGTCAGTTGAAGTATAATTTCGTTTTCTCGACAGTTTGGAGGTGCAAGTAATGGTCTTAAATTCAAGTTACATCTGTTACATGCCGCAATTAGGTATTTGCCACTGATTTGGCAGTGGTGATGCGTTTTGTAATTATCTTTTGAAAATGCATCACCACAATTAGAGCACGACACAGCTCTGCTGTACTCCGTAGCCTGCTTTTCCGTTAACGATAGCATGCTGGCTGCGCCCGTGACTATGCGACATATTTCCCTGCTTTCACTCATCACGCGATCATAGAACTTAATCTTGGGATTTTGACCGTTGTACACATATGGTGGAATCTCGAACTCGTCAAAGTCTGTGACCGGTAGGAACAGAAAACAGAGACTTGCTGCTCGTCGACGAGCGACAATGCTCCAGTTTTCCCTTCCGTTTCAACAGATACGAGGAATGATTCAAAATCACACACTAGAATAAACGGTACGGGGTGCTGCTTTTGACGTGTGCGGAACTTTAACGTGCACTTGTCTGCAGTCTGATATATCACCTGTTGATGTGCATTCCGATTACAGTATGGCACGTGATCGTCGAGTGTCTCCTGTTTTTGAAATGCGTGGAGACACGAGTTGCATACGTACTGTGTGCATTTCGCTTTAGTACGATGGCATACCAACGCCGACATGTTTTTAATCCACTTATAGTGTCGTTTTGAGGGATTGTTTTCATCGTCCAAAAGCAAGAGATTTATGTGGTGTTCCCGTCCGCGTTCCGTTGGAAAGTATTTTATGGTAAAACCACCACTGTCGCGGTCATAGTATAACACATTCACCGAAATATTCTCATTATGTCTTTCGAAAGTTGGTATTTGTTTGGTTGTGATGGGAAACACCAGATCTTTGAGATTCAAGGTATTGGCATAAGCCTTGTAGTGACTCAAACAATGTGGATTGCGATCCGCTCTGTGAATCGCACTCAGCAAAGACCACAAAAACATTTAGAATCGTTCCTGTTTTGAACATTTATTAAGCAGTTTTTGTTCTTCAGAAATGTACGTTGAGCCACACAGAGGCAGGAACGGACTCATTGCAAGGAAAATTTTTTCAGTAGTCTCCAGTTCGAATTCATTCCCTCTTAAAATCAGATATTTGTTGATTTAGCGATGCCAAAATTTCCCCCAGATCCAGTGGTTGTCCTTCGTTGACGATCTGTGGGAAAGCAAAAAAGTAGGCGGGGATTCGAGTCACTCTGCCGTCTGCATCTCTCATCATGGTGACATCGGTTCTGACGTGAACGACAACGGATCTGAAGCAACACCAACGAGCGATGCTATAAAAACAATCCTGTTTTATCCATCATTTCATTCTTTTCCCTATATCTATCAAATTTTGTTGTGGATTGTAAGTGAAAGACTGTCCCTTAGTGAAAAAGAGTATTACCTGAGCACATTTCGTTGTTGACGAATTGCGTGTTGTATCGAAGAGTTGCTTCTGCAGAGTAGATCGTCGAACGAATAACAGTTCGCAGGTATCTGCACTGTTATTTCAACGGCGCTTCCCTCTAACGCAGACTTGACTTTTTGGACTCATATCGACGACGAGTACATGCGATACATGTTGTGTCAACACTGCATGCAAAGAAATGTTCAGGTAAATATCTCCGACACTTGATACACTTCGTTCGCTGACTGCACTCGCGACATGGATCCGAACTCGATCGCGAATTGCAGTTTGAGCAATTGAGTTGACAAGTACAATGACTGGAACTCGGCCAATCGCCACAACAAAATGTGCACAGATCTACAAATATCAGAAGGCCGGGTGTGAATGCAGGGGAGGGATATTTTATTTTAAAAAAAGTTGATAAACGCGGTCTTTTAATGAAACTTTCAAAGTTTGATTTCGTGAATTATAGCTGTCAAAGTTAACGGTTAAGACTAAGATTAAGACTAATCTGCACATATATGGTCAAGCGTAGACACTGGCAACAAAAAAGTCTAGAAATGTATGAAAATAGCAACTATGTTAGTTGAAGTTTTATAGGTCAGGTGATTGACGACAAAAAATTAATCGATTAACTGATTAATTTTTTGGTGTAAATTTATAAATACCCATAGTAAGATATGTCTCACACGGTAATCGTTTCGTCTTAGTGCCTGCTTTGTATTCGTGTCGATGTGCTTTTACGTTTCAGGTGGTGAGTTAACTAAATACCTGAAGCGTACTAACGTTGTAGACTAAGTATTTCGGGTCAGTTTGATGATTTTCAAAAGTTGCCGAGATACTGTCTTTATCAAAAGATTTGCAGGCCTACCTGGTAGACTGGTAGTGTACATAATCGATTCTGCGAGTCATCGTTAGTGGAATACACCTTACACTCGCGTTCGTCAAATAATTCGTCAACAACAGCGTCCACATCTGCAACATGTATACAGAATTTGTTACATGGTTGCAGAAAATATTACTATGTTTAAATCTATAGACTTTTGCAAAGGTAGGCTGCCGAGTTGGAAGCATACTATGTAACTTGGCATACTTTCTAAGCGGAATCATATAGCATGGGTTTGCGAATTACCATTTTCGCATTTTAACCCACTTCTGACGAACTATATGACGGTGTGATTTTATGCATAGTTCAAAAATGAAATTTGGCCTTACCTGTTTCACTTGGCACATCCATGTTTAGTAAATCCTGCAGTTCGGAAATTTTTGCCACCTCAATTCGTTCACTTTGTTTGCAGAAGTCTTCAAGCAGTTCACTCAACGCCACAATTATATTTATCTGTAATCGAAAAAACAAAGTGGTAAATGCAGTACGAAATCTGGTTGCAGAAAGATAGAGAGAGAAAGTGTGTGTCTGCGTGTGTGTTGTATATAGTCAGGCTGGAATTTATACATTAGATAGCTGTTCTTCTGTGACGGCATGTGCAAGAGTTGTTTAGATGTTAACGGTAGTCTGATGTTTTAACGCAATTTCGAAACACTTGTGTATCACAACTTTGTTTACGATTTTGTAATATAATAACAATAATATAATAGAGACAACGAATGCGTCTTACCGTCAGTTTCGTTGCAAAGGTGCAGTAATTCTCGACGTAGACGCTCACTATCATCATCGCTGTCTGCTTATTCTTGTCTTTGTAAAATACTCCGTAGACATTCGATTAAATGTCGCTTAGCCATGTTCACCTCTGTGTGGCACTAAACTCGAGGTTTTTATATGAAGAGAAGGAATGGCATGCCGGGATTACTCATCGGAATGGCACGCAACGCATGGGGGCGGGCTGACTGGCATGCTAGGAATGTCGAGAATGCTGGAGTTTATGCAAATGAGAAAATGGTGCTGGTCCTCGTAGTTTATTACTACTTGCGATGTTGCCGTTAACACAGTGTGTGAACTATCGTTCACATTGTGAACTATACATTTTAGAATGACTTGTCTTTTGACGAGGCCATTCGCAGGCGGTTGGAAAAATACCATACTTGCGGCTATAGCCCGCAGCTAATGATAATGATAATCACGGCTTGTTGTATAAGCTGTTGTATAAGCCAGTGGGAGAGGGCGATTTTCGACCCCCACAGCTCTGAGGAAATATATAACTATCTCCCGGGCATGACCCCGCATGCAAAATTTCAGTGGACTACGTCGACGTGGGTGGTCTAGGCATATAGCAAGTTTGACGCATGAAAGTTTCTGTCCTTTTTTTCGTTTCTTCGCCACGTCCACAAATCGCATCTCTGAACACACCCCCGCGAGCAATACGTCATTATGTCGTCGTTCTGGGGCCAAGGTTGTGCCTATTGGGGGTTAGAAACATGAATTTGACCCCCTTTACTCCCCCAAAAACGTAAAAATTGGGACTTTAAGCTGGCGGTCAATCGAAAATTTTAGTCGTCCTAACTCTGGAACAGTAAGTCGTATCCAGTTCAAACTTGTTGTAGGGAATGATCACCCAAGTGGCATCACGTGGCATCACTCCAAGATCAAAATGTCAAAGGCCAAGGTCACAACGTCACGTAACGTATCCGGTTAAAAATTGCAATAACTCAGTACCGAGTGGTCCTATTAAGTTCATACTTGGGGGTTAACATGAGGATGACCCCAACGAGTGAGGCACAAAATGGTTGTCATGGTAACACCGGTTGCTTAGCAACGGGGCCACGAAATCTGCAATTTATGATCGAATATATCAAAAATTCAAAGGTCTATAAACTTCAAAATAGGCAGATATCTTCAGCATAGAGTCTTGGTGACATGACCCAATTTCGGTGTAAATACGTCAAAGATATAGGTCACACGGGCATATAGTGTATGCAGGTAAAATGTGCCATAACTCCATTATGGGTAGTTACATCAACTTCATACTCGGGGGCTAACATGAGGATGACCCCCCAACCAGTGAGGCACAAAATGGTTGTCATGGCAACGCCGGTCGCCTAGCAACGGGGCCACTAACTTTGCATTTTATGGCCTCATATTTCAAAAACGAAAACGTCTATAAGCTACCAAATATGCAAATATATTCATCACCACATCCGAGTCACATGACCCAATTTTGGAGAAAATGGGTTGAAGGTCAAGGTCACACGGACACATATTGTATACAGCTAAAATGTGTCATAACTATGTACAAGGTGATCGTATCCTCTTCATACTTGGGGTGTAACATTTGAGGCCACGCGCAACTATTTCGGTACGAACTGCTTGCAATGTCAACGCCGGTTGCCCAGCAACGGTTCTAAAAATTCTGGGGCTGATGTACAAAGAATCGTAAGTGCTACTTATGAGCTACTGATGATAAGTGGAACTTAAAACGAACTTACGACAACGGCATAGGTGTCTTAAGAAAATCTGACATAATACCTGAAAACCAAAACAAGGTTTTCGACGTGAATTGCCATATTGGTACATTTTGTCTGCCATCATATGTTATCACCGCGCCAGTCTAGTAGTCAAATGATATTGCGTTGCATGGGGGCGCTGAAATCGCGAAACCTGACATCGCGAGACCTGACAACGCGGCACCAGATTAAACAGATCACAGCTGCTTGAACATCAGTCGGCCCAAGAAAAAATCGAACGTGCTGAACGATAAGCGAATTAAATCCTCTTTGTAACGATTTAACAGCGGCGCTTATAGTCGCCTGCAGTTTCTGCGTGCAGTCAGCCATTCTGTCGGCGCACTCATACTATACCATACTAACCTTGCTGAGCATGTGCAGGATCACGTGACCTTTGCATAGATGCCTCCTAAAACAAACGTAGCAAGTTTTGACCCCCGAATTGTCTATTCACCGTATGACTTATGACGCGACGATGGCAATTAAGGGTAGGTTACTTATGTTAAAACGATTTTGACCACGAAATAACCAAGTTCGGAAAAATCGGTCCCAAATGACAGTTTTTCGGAGAAATTGGGTTTTGGGCTTTTTTATTGACTTGCGTCGTCGCAATTACAAGACTCGCACGGGGACTCGCACTATTGTGCGAGTGTGTGATCAGATGGCTGTGCAGTGCCCAGTAGTAGAGTAGCAAAATTTTCGAAATTTCTTAAATGGCGCGACTTATTTCTTATGTTTATTACTCCAAAAGTCTGCACGATAGACATACATCCAATGCATACAAAGCACATCAAATACAGTACAAATATTATGTAGAAACATTTTCAAACGTTGACCATACGGCGTATTAATTTAATCATACGGTAAACTACTGTATTTATAAAATATTATTTGAGTGTCATTATTTAATAATTTGTATGCATGTATGTATGGTAATCAATTTCTTACAGATATAATTCTTCTGCTCAGTAAAACATAAATACGGTAAAGTGTCACGCCAACATGCATTAACAATTTTTCAAATGCAGACTTTTACAATTGTAAGTAGATATATCCACCTGAAACCTATGCACTCATTAGGCAACAGCTATCGGGGGCTTTTGAAAAGCGTATTTTGCACTGGACTCGAACTGCGGTCTCCGAGCTGGGTGGAGTAAACTCTGTGTCGACACATCTCTCCAAAAAGGTTCACAGCGAACAAAGGTTGGTCGAGCACCAGCTGCATTGAATTTCGCTGCTGACCCAGGTTGGAACACTGATTGATTACGGCTTGAGAGAGCACGGGCACCAAAATTGCGGATGTTGTCGTCCGAAAACGGCAATAAAAACATTCAATCAACCATAATGCTGTTGTTGTAGTGGATTTTTGTGTTAAAAATGCGTTTTTTATCTCGGCTGCTGTTCAGTCAATCAGTCGGACATAAACAAGCCGCCGCCATTTCGGAGCCCATAGATTAGCTGGTCCGTGTCCCAACCTGTGCCAGCACCGAAATTCAATGCAGCTGGTGCTCGACCAACATTGCGACAGCGAATTACTATCGGTGCTGCTCAACCAGTATACTGTGTTGCAGGCAAAGACCGCTCAACAGACCGCAATACACATCCTTTCAACTGCAGAGAATACGGGAACCTGTTGATTGTCCTTCTACGACGGTCAACGTCAACTGGGCAAGTTGCGTTTTGTTCATCACGTTATGCGGTGGTCCTAAACGGACTCATACGAGGAAACGACGCTTCAGAAAACATTTTTCTCGATTTTAGGCGGCCCAAACTTGTAGATTTTACCGGATAGGAACCTCCCATGAGGCCACATCTATAATAGGATAAATGCCGAAACCGCTCCATGGACAATTCCTTGGACAAAGTCTACAAACTGCCGACTCGAAGAACAGGGATTGGCAGACGGCAGGTGGTCTAAAGACAGAAACTGGAGGATTTCTGACGGCAATACAAGATCGTGCACTAAGGACTAATGCAAACAATGTCAAACTAGACAAACAACTGTGTGAAGTAATGTGCATAATATGCAATGACAGAGAAGAGACAGAAGACACATATCAATTAAATGAAGCAAAGTTGCACAACTTGTATATTAAGATACACAATACAGGGTGGCCCAAAAAGTAAGACACTATCACGAATCATCATTAAGTCGTATTAAACCCAATTATTAAGGCTAGATTTTTCATCAATTTCGACTACAAAGTGAGCACAAGAATATAATAAGTCTGTATTAAATATTCTTGTGTGACCTAGTTTGTGACGTCATCACTTGCTGTGTTTGAAGCTGCGATCGCGGGTAAAATCAATGCATCCGATAAAATCATGTTTGATTGTGAATGTGACTGTGATTCGACGAGTATAGTTATCACTGGCGGTGTAGCTGCATAAACTTGAACTCCATCTAATAGACGGACGGACAGACTGTCCCTCCGTCCTTCCGTCTGTCTCAGATGCAGAGCTGTGCGCCGCCGCCGCCGACCGCATGTCGGCGTCGCGCCGGCGCCGTTTTCGTGACGTATTAACGTCATGTTGTACACCAGCTATATGTTGCTAGATTTCTGTAATGCTGTTTACAATGAAGTTTGAACATTTAGAAAAAGCAGTAAGAACGATGCGGGCGTGTTTTCCAATTGTCCTTGATACTCAAATTAAACACGGGTGGCGTCAAAGCAAAGTGTTTTCGTGGACAATTTTGTGAAAATAAAAGCTGATTCTAAAAGTTTCGTATAGAACTTCTTTGGAAATTTGGTTAATAAAGCGGATGGTACAATGATGAGATTTCAACAGCGTGTACTGTAATAACTGCTTATAAAGTAGCGAAATAAAAGCGTACAACATTTTGAATGCTTGGTAAAAATGCGGACACTTTCCAGTACTCTGTTCGTCCGTGTGAGCACTAGGGCGATTGAAAACGCGGAAATGAAAAACGCGAGACGGTCGAAACGTGACACTGGAAAACCCGAAACCGACACGCATTATCGAACTCGACGTTTTACGAAAACATATGACATACTTCTGGTCCCTCTAAGCCTAAAGTTATCAATTCGGCACTTCGCCACCAATGTCGTTATGTTATACAGTTTAAAATACTAATAATACTAATAACGACATTTTCACAGTGTTCGCGTTACAAATAAAGCACAGAGCGTCAGTAACGCCGCATATAACTTTCCTGGTAGTTATTCAGCTACTGGCATAACGAATTGAGCGACACAACAGACTTGGCTGGACTGCTTTTTCAGGTTCGTTAGTTTAGCCATTCATCGCTTGCCATATTTTTATTCCCACATTTTCCATTCTCGCGTTTTCCAGTCCCGCGTTTTCTACTCCCGTGCTTTCAGCGTCCCCACGACACTCAACATTTATATGAGCCTTCAGAAATTATAGGCAAAGAACAATTAACTCATTAAGACTGTGAAATTGTGCACCGCATGCATATTCACATGCAGTTAACTCTTCGGCGCCAGCAGCCCAGCGGATATCACAAGTGAAGTAGCTGACCCCTGCAAAACCAGAAAAAACGCCTGTTCAGCGAGTGCGCTGTTTCAGTGCTCTCTCATCCGGTCTGACGCCGCCGACGCCGCCGCCGCTGGTCATAAGACCACCCAACGCCGCCGCCGACTACCAGTTGTCGGCGCACTGCTCTACTCAGATGGAGTTTGACACGGAAGTCGTAGTAATGTTGAGTTGATGTTCTGATTACTGTATTCTGATTGTACGATATTTGGAGTGATATGCAACGGATTGGACATAGAGGTCCACGACCTGCGGCCAGCGATCTACACTACTACTACTACTACTACTACTACTAAGTGTTAATGGAAACAGGCCTTGCCCATGAGAATAGGCAGATATGACCGACATCATTTTGGTTTAACCTTTAAGAAACTGATGGACTTTAACCTTTGAATTCTCACACAAAGTAAAATGCGAAACAAAAGACTTGTATTTGTTTGACGATTCGAATTTTTCAGACTTGTAATTTTTACGGTAGCCCAAATTAGACTCAGGAATCAAGTCCTTGGCCTTGAAGGTCAAGTCCTGGCCTTGCATGTTGTGGCCTTGACTCCCAAGTCTGTATCACAGCGGGAACGATAGTTCCAAGCAGTGTTAACGGCGACATCGCAATCCAATGGGAATGGTTAAAGTTCGACACTTCGCAGAATCCTAACTCCGTAACGGATTACGATAAAACTGTGCACAATTGATTACGTCCACAGACGAACAGTAACACGTAACCCAAAATTTGCGCCTATCGGTTGCAAGAGAACGTTTGCCCAAATACGTGAAATATAACACCAAAATTTTGTTTATTTCTTTTTTTTCTCGGGCTCGCCTACTGAAGTGAGTCGTGGACGGATTTTGTCGCAGAATGGCTCATAACACTCAGATTGACGCAGGGATGTGCCTTTTGGGGGTCTGAACGATGGCCGACAACATTTAGGGGTTGAAATTCCCAAAAAACGTCAAAAATGACCTTCTATAGGCACGTTCGAGCTGCCACGAACGGCATCGAGACGAATGACGTCATAGGAGACTGATGTCATTGGCTTCGCTCCGTCGCCCGCTCGCGGCCTCGCCGTCGTTGGCCGAGTGGCATATACTATTTAAAGCATTTTAGAAATCACCGCGGTTTTGTATTTTCCTATGATTAAAACGCAACGATAGTGTGAGGACGACCCTCGGGGTGGCGATTATTTTGCGAGCTTAATGTAGAACTATTTTGCTTAAATGAAATTAGCTATGTATCATTAAATACTAATTAATGTAAAAAAAAATCTACAGTTTATACACATGTGAACGCCAACAGACGATCGCAGTTCGCACATCAAAAACAAAAAAAGTTATATTACTATAACGCTGCACATCGTCATACGTCAATGTGCAGCGGTTTAGT
>Ga0056115_1001822_pt1 | contig 10501 bp, 9 predicted proteins | sample WorMetOlspDAHAB1_FD_77007 | JGI IMG/M metagenome (GOLD analysis project Ga0056115, IMG submission 77007) | Marine gutless worms symbiont microbial communities from Max Planck institute for Marine Microbiology, Germany - Olavius sp. DAHAB.1 ... | reverse complement strand
TTAGGCTTTTGTGTCAGCAGTTAGAGCAGCCTGTGCTGCCTTGTTGTTCATGCCATATTACTGATTTCACGATATGTGACATGCTTTTGTTTATTGCTATATTTGGTGAATAAAATACTACTATACTACTACTACTATACCGTGCACACTGGCTGGCTGAGGACCATAGAACTGGAGGTCAGCGCCTCCCTGTGGACAAAATGGCTCGTGATTCGGGAAGGACTACTTTTTAGTCGACAAATGGAGAGGGGTTGACGGCTGGATGCTTAGCCTGACCATCTTTCCGCGAGTAGCCTACGTGCAATAAGTTCAGACGATTGATAATGACCACTGCTGGGAAGAAAGTCAGGAAAGGAACGGCTGAAAAGATAAGTTTTCATACGGTTGCAAAAAATTCGCAGGATCGGTGCACACGTGACGTAGCATGGTAGATCGTTCCAGGCACAGGCAGCGGCGACTGGATAAGTTCGGTTTCTGGCAAACACCTGAACGCCAGGACAACAAGTTGGTACTGGATTCTCTCCGCCACCGGAGCCTTTAGCCAATGCAGTTGATGGAGACGATGATCGACTGAGTCGTACTTCGATAACGAGAACACCAGCCTGGCATCAGAATTCGTCACTGACTAAAGTAGCTGAAGCAGGTACGACGGAATGCCAGACAGTGTGGGTTGCAGTATAGTGTGACAGAAACAACGACGCCACTAACGGCTGAAGAACTGAACGGGAAACTGTTGCATGAGTCGTTTTGCTAGTAAGTCCGATATAACGGGTAATTGGCATGCAATGCGACAAGCAAACAGGAAAATTGAGTTCTCACGCGTTTACAACGCAATACGACATTAGATCTCGCGATATGCGGAAAGCTGCTATTCAGAGGCTTTTCTCAACTTTATACTGCCTCACTGTTTTATGCTGTACATGTGTGCAGTGTGAGAGACAGCGCCAAACTGCTGGCATTTACGGACACACAACCAATGAATTTTAATTATGCACTGTGCGAGCATCTTCAATATATGTCACGAAAAAAACATATACCTTGGTAAAAAAAGGTTGTGTTTGTTATTCCCATCAAAGCGGGTGCTTCATTAATTTAATTTTAAAGCATGTTCGGTTGTTCCATTAAAATTGAGTTGTTATTGCATTAAACGCTTTAAAATTTTTAACGTAAAATTCAATTCGCTTTTTCGTAATTCCAATCAGCCCCTAATTACTTTGTTGATTTACCACTATTCAGTGGTTGGGAATCGATTGGGCATCCAAGGTATTTGGTACTGTATTTCGGTCACCAGCGTTCAGTAAGATAATACACCATGGTAATATTATGGATAATTTTAAAGTAGCTGAAGTCACCAGGTTGCATCATGAACTTTGAAGAACGGAAAATGTATACGTAACCATGTGTTCGTTTAGTAATACCGGCAATGATAACACGGTGTGATAACAGTGATAACAGGGTGGCCCAAAAAGTAAGCCACTTCCGAATAATCGTTAAATCGTATTTAAAACCCGTTGATGTGGCTAAATTTTTCATTGAATTTGAGTGTAGAAGAAGCACCATATATTCTATGCGTGACTTAGTGACCATCAATTACTGTATTAGAAACTTCGATATGGATACGGTAAGATAAGTGTAAAATTATGATAAAATCGTAATTGAAAACCTGAAAAATAGATATAAGATGGACATAAAAAATTTTATATGAAATCCCATCTACAAAATATGGTTCGGAACGGAATAAGCAGCTTACGAAGGCGAAATGATAAAACAAGTATATTTCTTTCAATAGCGCTGACATTATCTACAAAATATGACGCATATCGCAGTTTTGCGCCTCGCTTACAACAGGCCTAATTAATGACACAAATTAGGTCACTCATAATATATTTATTACCAAGTGCTAAAATTATAGTTCTTGGCTGACACTGTAATTTGACGAGAAGATCTAATGGGATTGATAGGCTTTACTGCGATTTAGCCCACTGATGATTCGGCTGTGGCTTGTTTTTTGGGACCACCGCATATATTTGTTGCACATTGCGTTTATTCAGCGTTGGGTCTCGACTCGGATCGTCTACCACTGCTGCCGCCCGTGGCTCCCCCTGGCGACGACCATCTGCGAATGGGCGGCGCCGGAGGCTCCAGTAAGAAGAAGATGCGCAAGCCACGCACCATCTACTCAAGCCTTCAGCTGCAGCAGTTGAATCGCCGCTTCCAGCGCACTCAGTACCTGGCGCTACCCGAGAGAGCCGAACTGGCAGCCTCCCTCGGTCTGACGCAGACTCAGGTGACTACTGTAATACGTTGTTCAGTAACAATGAGTTGTGCAGCAACCTTGAGCAGGCGCCAGTGCTAAACCAGATACGATGGAGAAACTGGTCTTGGCTTGGGCACACTCCAAGAAAGTGCGATGGCAGCATTGGCAAGCAAGCACTCCAGTGGATGCCGCGTGGCCACAGAGTGACAGAGGAAGAGATCACGAAGAAAACACCTGAAAGAGAGATCTTGAGAAAGAGATGTGGACAGCCGAAATCAAGTACAGCTGGAAAAAGATGAAGGCGGCAGTACAGAAGATAGCTGGATGAAGAAAAATGGTCTATGGCCCATGTTCTACCAGGAACCACGAGGCCCAAGTCAACTAGGCCTAAGTAAATCAATCAGTTCTGAAAAGTGAGGACGGCGCTCAGATAATAAGCCAAATCGCTACTTTGATCGAACCCTTTGCTGGACCCTCACCTTTCTATAAAATTATTCGTTAAGGGGTAGCCAGTCGTCTGTCTGACGAGTTGCGCCTCTGCTAATAATTTTGGTGTGTACGCCAGATTGCTGAGCCTTCGACGCGAGTGTGACTAGTAGGTTTCGGTAGCCACTGATATCAGTTTCACACTTATGCGGTTCAAGCCGTGGTTCTCTGCGGTTCTAATCACTTTTACTCTCGTGTTCTACAACCCCAGAGAACCGCAGGAAACCGCAATTATACCATGAAGGATCCGTATCGACTGCAATCAAAACGTAATGCTTCCGCGACCTACCGCAAGACACCCGCAGCCTTCAGCCGACAAAAATATTTGTAGAACCGAAAACAACCGCGTTTTGAACCTCGTAAGTGTGAAAGGGTATAAGACTTTTGGCACTTTTCACAGCAATCGCTTGGAATTTCACGGCAAAATTTTGACGAGCACATCTAATAATCATAACATATACTCTCATAAGTCTATTATCATGTACTTGTGTTCTAAAAGTTTTCAGTATTAGGCCTACATTGTTTCATTTAGCTATTTCAGCATGTTCAGAACCTGTTGCACGAAAGCTCATGCCCGAAAATCGCAAGCCCAACTTGCTGCAAAACAGCTATTCGGATTTCATTGCCAAACAAACTAACGTGACCCGAATTGAACTACCTGGAATACCCCGTATGGGAAAATGTTACAGATGTATCACAAGCACCGTCCAAAACCGAAGGTGATCGCCGAACTCAAGGAAACTGTGCAGGTAATAGTGTCCGATAGAGAAGGCTGTAAAAAGTTTTTAAAGCGACTGAAGGCCAGCGTTGTAGTTAAGGGTGGGCACTTTTAATGTTCACAGTAACTGCAATGTTGTGCCTGTATATTTTTGCTTGAATGAATGACGTCATTTTTATTTGTGAGTGCTTTTTGAGCACGCTGTAGGTGGCGACGCTGTAGTACTAATAACTTCAGAACAATATCAGCTAATTATACGCTGACAGGACTGTTATGTGTGTGTATATAGACTGACCAAATGCATAGGCATAATTTCGTTTTGAAATGTCCATACCATTACTGAGAAAACTGTAAAAGATTTTAGAGGGCTGTTTTTGCCGCACCGGGTACAATGTACTTCAAAAGCGAGCTCCATTGAAACTCAAATATCGGTAGTTTTAAAACATAAATAATAGAAGACATAGCAGCTACAGAAGAAACAATAGCGGCTTAAATGAGCTTACACTTGGAATCAAAACTAATAACGGTCATGCCAAATTTCAACTAGTGAACCAGTATTTATCGTTTTGCGGCTGGGCAGGTGAAGATATGGTTTCAAAACCGTCGCAGCAAGGTGAAGAAGATGCTGAAACAGCACCAGCATGGTGGTCCAGTCGGTAACAACGGTGCTGCAGGTGCTAATGGCGGCGGCGGCGGTAGCGGACCCCCTGGCAGCAGCGGAGGCGGCGGCGGCAATATGGGACAGACCCCGAGTGGCGCAGAGTCACACGTCCACAGTGCTGGCGGTCTCCCAGCCAGAGACTGCTGGAGCCACCAGCCGCCCGCATCACATCAGCATCATCACGTGGCCGGAAGGGGTGCTCTGCCAGACAGCGACCACAGTCCGCCACGTCGAGATGTGGTCGACGACGATGACGACGAACCGACCAAGAAGCCGCTGCATTTGCTCCAGCTGCAGACGGCAATGACGCGCTTCACGCCACCGGAGCACGGCCACCACCACCACGCCGGCAGCGGCACTCAGCTGAAGGGCGTCGCGGCGTCGTACCGCGTCGGCAGTCCGACGTCACTGCATCCGGTGCCGGCGCCTTCCCGCTATCACCACACGCAGCACGGCACGCCGATGGGTTCACCGCTTCACGCGTGGCCGGACAGCGCCACCTCCGTTGACATGCTGCCACCAGGACTCCAGCAACAGCAGCAACAGCAGCAGCGTATACAGGCGGCATCGAATCAGACATCGCCTTATCCGAGCTCAGTGTACATGATGACGTCGTCGGACATGACGGCCACCTACCAGTCGTGGTATCCGGGCTCCGCGCAGTCGCAGCTGCAGCAACCGCCGCATCATCTCTCCACTCTGCTCTCGTGAAATTCTTCTGAAGCGAGATCGTAACCACGGCGAGTACATCTTACCAGGTCAAGTGGTAATTCAAAATATCCCCCACTAGACCAAATGCTACACTGTGTCCCAAAAAGCCTCCTCCCTTTATTATTTCCACTGCATTTCGAAAGCGTGATATCCGTTTCTATTAGCATAACCAATATATTCGGACGTGATATTGGCGAGAGAGAATTTTTTTTCGGACTTTTTACAAATCGGCTGCTTTTTGCTGAGTTGTTCAAAACACAAAAAGGGGACATTTGGGGACACAGTGTATAAATAAGCTAATGTCTTTTAAGACCCTAATATCAACACAATCTCTATTACCTCTATAAAACCTCAGCCGTGTGAACCTATAAATAATTACACCGTGGTATATAACTTGAATAACCAATAAGTCTAGGATCAGCGTCTACAATCAAAAATATTAATAAATATTCCATCGTAACAAGTTCAATGTAAAGGGGCATTAATATCATTAATAATAATAATAATAATAGCCTAATAATATAAACCTGACGTACTGTCAAAATGTTGTTAAATAATATATATTATATAACATAATGTGCTAATTTTCACACGTATTTGTTTAAGTTGTGTAAAACAAATGCGCATAGCTGTCCACATGGAATGGCATTCACTTGTTGAATGTTTATTTTGTAATCGGAAACTCGTATTTTACAGCATTTAAGACTTTGCGAATATTCAAACATTCCGCTGACTCTCCGACATTGTATATGCCTTTGATGCGAATTCAGCGTGTATATAGTCTATTGTGGTTGTGCGACATTTGTATTCTTGTGAGATCCGATGCCTTGCTTGGGATGCCTAGAATCCTGCTATAGGCTGCGTCGATGGCACAATGTTACACATGTACCCAAACGTATTTTTGCATATGCATAAAGTACAGAAAAATAAACCGTTTGCAATTACGCTCGCAGTGAGCCGAATTTGGATTTTTAATGTGTAACGTATGTGTAACAACAGATACCAAACTGTAACAAGTCCTTCAATCGTTATAAAATGTTTTAATAGAGTCCACCGCGATCGAAACGCCTAAATTCACAAACGCATTGTCTATCATTCTGTCACTCGTATACCGCACACAGAGGGAAACCAACCGTCTCGTCTTATGATTCCAGTACATTCAGAATAAACCTCGGAAACACTATGTTCATTGTCACTGCTATCAATGTTTACCCGCCATTGTCGTCGTCTATGTCAGCTACATTGTGGGGGACGGTGTAACGGTGAAAACGCGGGAATGGAAAACGCGGCACCGGAAAACGCGGGACGCAAAATGCAGGACTGGAAAACGCGGGACTGAAAAACGCGGGAACGAAAAACATGGCAAACGTTGAAGAGCTAAACGAACGGAACCGAAAGAAGCAGCCCATCCAAGTCTGTTTTTTGTTCGTTTCGTGACACCTGTAGCTGCATAACTATCGGGAAAGCTACATGATCAAAGGACAGCACCACCGCGCTCGTTTTGAGTCGATTTCATATGTTCTTGTTAAACGTTGACTACGATACAGTGTGTCAGTTTCGAGTTCATTTACATTAATTACAAGAATGCTGCTTTATTGGCAACATTGAATGCGTGTTTTCCATTGTATTTAGGTTAACCAGAGAGGTCCGGAATAATATTGGAAACAGATATAAGGCACCGAACACAATAACCTCAAATATCACATACATACAGGAGTCCTGGCAGACGGCTGACCACGCCAGTTTGTAAATGGATTTTATTTCTACAAGTTGACTTAATGCTGATGTTTAACAAAGTTGCGAGCACATTATGCGCGGATATATAGTGTATGTATTCTCGGAATCCAGTTTATGAAAACAGTCCCAGTCCCATTAAACCGAGAAAACATAACATAAACATAAACGTGCATGACGAGCGTAGGCAAAGGCCTCTGTGCTCGTATCATTCGTGAAAGATGCTTCTGAAACATAACGTTATTCCTGAATTTCTGTGTAGCTTCTATTGGCTGTTCCGGTTAAATTCAAAGACTCGCTGGAGGGAAGGCTAGTGACCTTGAAAAGTTTTCCAGCGGCAGAAGAAAACGCCAAGACTCGAGAAGAGAGAGATAGACTGCATGCACTCACCTACATAGGCCTCTTGCATTTCAGATTCCCATAGTAAACATTCTTGTATTTTCCAGTCCTGCGTTTCCGTCTCTCGTTTTTTGCAGTCCCGCGTTTTCCGGTCACTTTTCGACCGCCTCGCATTTTTCATTCCCGCGTTTTCAGTCGCCCCACACTCGTGTCCCAAAAAATAGCCACTTGTGGTGCCTCTAGATTCACTTTGCACGGACGAAGTTTGATAATTTTCAGGAATTAAATGTAGAGTGGATTTGAAAATCATATGCATGTTCCACTTTCGCTGAATCTTTATTTTTTGCTAATTTCATTGGTTATTATATGACAGCGACTGAAATAACGTAACGAATAACGTGTTTTTTTGCAATAGACTGTTGGTGGTATAAAAACGGCTAGTTAGGATGATGACTTTTAAAAAGCCGCCATAATTTAACAGATACTCAGAATGCTGTCTTTGACCTTCTGGTACACACGTGACAACTGCTTTCTCCGTTGATCATTTTGTATGATCAACAGCTTTGTCGATGTTCTTTTGTGATATGTTGTCGTTTGTCAATGAAGCACGCTGTTTCAAGTCCCTTGCATTGCGAAGAGATGTGTTTGCATACGTTTCTGCATTGGTCTCCAAATTTTGTACTGTAATCAACGTGGTTTAGATTCGAAATGTTACATAGCCACAGATTTCGAGCAAAAAAAGCAGCTTTTCCAGCTGAATGAGCTATACACATTGTGAGCACGACATGACGTCAGAATTGTGTCATTTTTGTTGCTGCTATTTCAAAGCGAATAAAGTTGGTAAAAATAAACTCACATCAAAAGTTGAACATGAATATGATTTTTAAAACCATTCTCCATCTTACTGCGAAAAATTATCAAAAATTCGTCCATGCAACTTTGAGCTAGAATACGCCAAACTTGGTTAAATTTTCTGTAGACACAGTGCAGTTACTTTACAATAATACAACACGAGAGTCATAGGACACGAACATGTGAATTAAAACTGAAAGCACACATTTGTGGCCAATCAATACATATGTGAATCCGGAAAAACGGCTCATAAGATGAATTAAAGCTGTTCTCGCTATCTGAAACAAAATATACCCAAAATTCGAGAGAAATATAAAGTCTGCGTGTACTCACAGATGACTCAACCAAACGTTTTTAAATAATTGTTACAGAAACTATTTGCGCAATAAGTATGTTAGACGGATCAGCTTCTTAGCTTCTTAGGATCAGCTTTTGTGTTTTTGAAGCAGCTGGAGTTTATGTTCATTTAACTTGAAACACATGCACACAATCATGTAGTCAATCAATACGATGAAAATCAGTCACCTTAAGAGAAAATGCACTTGTGTTTTGTTTGAGCAGGTGCGACAACAGCGGCATATGCGTTATCATGTCAGAGAATCAATTATCTGGAAATCTCTGATGAAGCCTGCTTCCATTATGCTGATAGTGACTTATTGACAAATTCACTTATGTATCTGCGTCATACATTATCAAAATTGAACCCATTTTGGTCGCTACTAACGTTTCTGTAGACACTTATTTAACAACAACGGACATAGTTCATTCCATCACAGCGTGAATATAGGCCTACCAGTAACGCAAACATTCGTTATGAAACATGCACAATAGATACATCCATTCAGTGACTGCCAGTTAGTTTCCTGCGCAAAATAGCACAGGCAAACAGTATAATAGCCGAATATGCAAGGCTGTTAGGTCCCATGCGCTTCAGCTCAGGTGTGTAAAATGCATCGTGAATTAGATATTATGCTCAATAACAAGTTTAGTGTACTTTAGATTAAACTTACTGAAATTAATTTTAAATTCACTTCGCGTTTTGTGTGTCGTATGCCCTATTTAGTGACGTTGTTATGTTAACGTTAGTTGGCTAATTGCGATACAGTTATGATTATAGCGACACGCTCGTTATTATTGCTCAGTTTGTTCGGGTAGCCTATTTTGGCACGTCATTCTAAGTCACGCGCGCATTTGGCCGGCGAAATTCAAATGCTGCATCAATGAAATATTGTGATAGCCTGATAGGATAATTTTGCTGACGGGTGGTTATAACACGCGCGACAACGCAAGGTCGCCACTGGATCCGTGATCTTGTACAATACATAAATCATACATGTAGTACAGATGCATATTTGCACAAGCAGAAAATGGAAAAAAGTATTTTGAAACAACCTCAACAAGTAATACAAAATAATATAGTTAAAGTGCAGTTGTAAGTTATAATTAAAGATGAAAACACAAAAGCAGTTAAAACTTGCATTAAAAACAGACATCGAAAGTTAGAAGCGACAATTAAAATTTATGTAACGAATCATCAAATCGTCACCAAAGCACTTGTGCACGGATACATAATGTATAATTCGTATTAGAAAACAGCCATATTCAGCAAGTCCTATTTAGTTATTTCATTCACAAATGCATTGGTCTCCACACCCAAGTGCGGTTAATTCTTTATAGCACGATCGATCTGACAGTCTTCAGATGCTCGTAGTTTACGCTGCCACTGCGGAGGTGTTACGTTGGCGCTGACGTCACAGCCCTGCAGCCAGTCAGTAGCAACTGTATAGGCTAATAATCGTTTCGCGATGGTCTTCGACTGCTGTGTGATCTGAACAGCGGCGCCAGCAGGCATAGTGTTCGCGAGCTGGCGTCTTTTCTACGTGGGTGGCCGACGCTCTGTAATTGTCAGCATCCGACCTGCTCATCACACGGTCGCCGTGCATCCGAGACTTCACGCCGTGATCTATTTGATGTAGCGTCGTTGCATCGCTTGGTCAACCACACCCCCCCGTCCCTCTAGCTCGAGCGTCTTCCCGTCTGCGCCTCTGTAACAACCGAGTGTCGGAAACTCGGTTCCCGTCTTCCTTTGACGTAAGATTTTTTTTCCAAGTAACAAATCTATTTGCTTCGTCTCTACATAAATTAACTTACGCGTCACTGCCCACGCATGTGCGTCATCGTGAATCGTTAGGTGACTCATTGATACTGCAATTTTGTTGCGTAAATTAGGCAATTTAATAGATTTTGTTTCGATTATTTCTATACGAACAATTTTTGTGCTAACATATATACGTTGTTTATGCTTCGTTAGGCGAAATAGGTGAAATTAGACAGGGAGGTGAATTACTTATTCGACAGGGCCGTTTATTTAGGCATAAACGTACTGTAGGTCTGTATACGATGGTCAGAAAAAAGGAGTTTCTGCTGCACTCACGTCTTTGTCGTACGTCTACTAAGTTTGAATTCAGAAACAATGAGTTCGCAAACAAGGACTGCCAGAGTGTAAGCGTCAAAACTCAAAATCGCTTCAACTGATGTGGTGCGTGTGAAGAGTCAGAATGGGAAAAAACATAAAGGACAGTCAAATTAAAGTATATACAATGTACTCATCGGCTATCAACTATACAGCACAATAATTTTTTTTAACAACAACGTCCTCTACAGTACCATATCGCATTCTTGTGTAGCGTTATAAATAATGATGGTATTATATAGAAAAAACTGCATACAGTCTATCCTATGT
>Ga0056115_1001821_pt1 | contig 10505 bp, 7 predicted proteins | sample WorMetOlspDAHAB1_FD_77007 | JGI IMG/M metagenome (GOLD analysis project Ga0056115, IMG submission 77007) | Marine gutless worms symbiont microbial communities from Max Planck institute for Marine Microbiology, Germany - Olavius sp. DAHAB.1 ... | reverse complement strand
TTACGTAAGCTACGGAGTTCATACGGAATTCTTACGGTTAAACGTAATTCTTAGCCTATTTCTGAAACGGAGTACGGAGATACGGTTACGGATAAACGGAAACGTAACGCTGGAAATCAGGCGCGAGTTGGTTCGTGTCTGACTGAAGAAAAGGGGACAAGGGTCTGCCGGGTGGAGTTTACTTGGGCGAGCGTCAATGAAGAGGCAACAGTCGTCAGTGAGCAGTGGTGGATTCCAAGGGGGGGGCGGTGGGGGCGCCCCCCCACTATTGGCTCATATTTTTTTTCAAAAAGCCGTTTTTGTCCGTGTAAAAGGCATATATTTCGTTGTGCGCATTTGCGATAAATGAGGAAGGAACCGATAAATTGTCTTCTGCGCCCACTTTTTCGAAATTTTTGGATCCGCCACTGCGGTAGCTGGGAGCGTGCCCACGCAGACAGACGTCCCGATCCTGCGCCTCATTATTTTTCGAAACGTAATGACATCCGTAGCGAGAGGAGCGTTTAAATCCACTCGCTCTCTTTCTCCGTAATTCTGCCAAACAGACAGAATCAGACATCGCGTCTCTTACGGTCTATCGATTTCTTTGTTGTCTAGCGGGCGTCGTCGGATCTTTTTCGAAACCAAAGCCAGTTGCGGACGGACTGACGCCATCTGTGCCGTCGATATTAAAGTATAAAACACGCTTGTCTCGGTCGGCTCATACGTCTCCTTATCGTCGCCCAAACAGTCACGGTAGTGTACCAGAATAGTGGTTTCACGCCTGCCTGGAGTGTTTCAGAATGGTGGTTAGCGAGAACAGGGTGCCGCGACAGGCGGTCCGCGTAGGCGCCTGACTGTCGCTTACGCTCCTCCCGTCATTGGTGGCCGCACCCAAACACCGCACCCCCGCACTCCCCTAACCACTATTCCGATACACTCCAGGGATCAAACGAAACCACCATTCTGCTACACAAGCAACAGTCACAGAAACGCCCACAGTGCAAGGAATGCCGGGAACCATGGGCGGATCTGAGATGCCTGGCACTTGCAGGGTGGATCGGTTGGTCCGCCGGCCAGGTGGGCCCCCATGCACGTCAAATGTTGACGGAGGGCGGGAACAGGGGGATCCGTAGCTGGGGAAAGAGGGTTCTGCTAGGATGAAAAATTTTCAGGGGCCCCCGAGTTCCTGGTTACGTCAATGCCAACGGGGCCGGTCTGCCTGCCTACTTAGCCGTGGCCGGTTTGTAGAGCCAGTTCGCTCCTTCCGGGAACGTCTCTGGGTGGGGGTGGCGAAATTATCGATTTTGTATCAGAATGATGGTTTAATATTCATGCTTGGAGTGTATCACAATGGTGGTTAGCTGCGTGCGGCGTGCGGCCACTAGTGATAAGAGGAGCGTAAGCGACAGTCAAAACTGCGTCTGTCAATCACATTGGCTCCGCCCACGCAGACCGCGTGTGATGGCACCCCGTCCTTGCAAACCACTATTCTGTTACACTACTGAAATTATCAACGTTGTGCACTTCACGCCCTGAACTAGATTCAGGAGCGCTAGGCCTATATAGTCAAACATTAGCGGCTGCACTCAAGCAACGGAAAATTAACTTCTTGCACGAATTCCCCAACACCAAACGTTTATCTGATATACTGGCAACAGTGAACGGCATATAAGGCAAAAGACATATAACACTTATGTAGCGCCACACGCCGCATACCGCAGCTGCAGCGGCGCTTAATGTGTCACAGACAGAGCGGGCGTACAGCTTATAGGCCGTAGGCTAAGCCTGCGCCCACATATTTTGACCTGCTATCAAACAGCCACACGTAGCCCTGGTCTGTCGTTTTATGGTCTCCACCACGCCACCCTCGTAATCCATTTAATTGCATGGATTTCTACTCGTTTGCCCAACCCCAGAGGAACAGAAGGCTAGTCGGTTGGCATAGCGGACACTTTGCCCGCGAAGTGGTCACATGTCAACCGTAGATCAGACGTAGATCAGGAAAAGTCCCTGAGCCAAAGACCGACGTCCTAACCACTGAGTCACACCGCCAACGGAAAAACATGACGCGTATTAATTAGTCAACGCAAATCGATAAACCCAAACCACGAAAAATCACGAAAAATCGGAAATAAAACAATTTCAGTCCTGCATCTGTCACCCTTTAAGTAAGTAAGTACGTAAGTAAGTAAAAATATTTATACACGGCGCAGTTAAAACAGTTCACAATCCGCCGTGGTCAGACTGTCCAAATAAAAATGTCTTCAGCGACTGCCTGATCCGGCAGTATGATAACTCCGTCGCTCCTCACGACACTGGGCCAGAAAAAAAGAGGCGGGCTTGCTCTACAGTTTCCAATGTCATGTGGGGCCACGTTGCTGCATCACAGCACGACCGGGTCGCCATTGTCTCTATTTGCACAGCGTACGACCACGCCCACAAAAGTTATGAATATTAATGAGCGGGTGCGTTATTGACTGATCCGAGCGCTGACAGAAGCCTCTTGAATAAACATACAAAGCGCATCCGAGAAACGACACGTCATTCGAGCCTGTTGCTGCCGTGCGATTAATGTTCATGACCCTTCGGGTGCCTTCAGCTACTTTCGTCCCATGCACCTCTGCGCACTGCCGAGCTGTCAAAATGTCGACGGCGACAACTGAAGCAAGCCGGGAAACTAGCGAACGCATGCTGTCGGTCCATTCCACCGTTTAAGCAAACCGTCGCATTGTGCAGGGCACTGAGGGCAGTGTGACAATTACAGCCGAAGTTGGTACAAACGGTACAACAACATTGTTTGGATACGTATTGGACATGCGACTATATTTGGGTGAATGTTCACTATTGCGTGCTGTTTAGTAGTAGGGTTCGGGTTAGGATTGGGGTTAGGATTAGGGTTAGGATTAGATTCAGTGTCTGGTTGGTTAGTGATCATACACGCGTGTTTGTGCTACTTTTCGTTGTCATTGTCACCCTCCCCGTGCGGAATCGGCTATCGACGAGTGATGACACATTGAGCACCGTATATATATAATTACGGCAGGACTCGCAGTGTCGGCTATAATTTAGACAGTATTATAGCGGTCATCGGTAACTCATATATAGCCAGCCGGCCGTGGAACTAACTCGACTTCAGACGACGAGGTGACAGAAAAATCGAAGTGTTTATCCGACGCGCGGCGCGGATTCCCGAAAAAAATTCGTCGATCCGCCGGTGCAGAGTCCGCAATCCCATTACGCGATCCGCGGCATCGGTATTTTTAGTGCGCACGCAGATTTACAGGGTGATCCAAAAAAATTGGCACACTTTTTTTCGTGCGCCTTGACTTAATCAAATATTGACCGATTTTCAAACTTATTTCACCGTTAGAATCGGGAAATAATTTGTAAAAATATGGTCATTAAAGTTCCCACCACGCATGAAGTATGTCGCTACACTACATTGTGATATGTCAGTGTCTGGTCTGCAAGCAACAAGTGGTAATTATTCGATGAAGTTAAGGCGTACAACAAATGTGCCGATTTTTTGGATTACCCTGTATATATCCAAAGTGTGCAGTTTATTTGTGTTGTTGTATAGAGTCCAGGGACGTCGCCAGATCAAAAAAGTGCAGTGGACACACATGGGGGTCTGGGGCGGAGGCCCACCCCCTTTACTAACCCCCATCGCGGTCGATTCAGGGCAAAGGACGTGGATGCACAACGCAAGCTACGCCTCATACTTCGTATATTGCAAACTACTGTACCGGATTTGGTTTTTACAAATTCGGCCGGAGCCTGATATAAAGCGTAGCTACAACTAATGATTAAAAAGTGATGTTGAACCGGCATGAGTTTCAGTTTACTGTTTTGTCCTCTTGCTTAAAACCGAATCCGCAGCAGTGATATGCTGTGTTGTGTTAATGTTGCATTTGGCAAGATCTCGTGATAAATGACTTACTACGAAGGTTTTTTGTTTGAAATAAGTATGGCATTACATACAGTTTTCCAAGTCCGGCCAAAAATCCGGCTCCGGCGAATATTCCGCCGGAGCCGGATTTTGGTGTCCGGCACTGAAATCCGGTACAGCCCTATTGCAAACTCTCGAGTCAATTAGCTCCAAACGTGACTGACTCTTCCAGTCCCCCTCCCGTAAAAACTCGCCGGATTTGCAAGAATGTCAAGAAAGAACCTCTACCAGATGTGGCATGTCGTCTCCTTAGGCCTACCGTTGACCGGCGTTCATTTCTCAGAGCTGCATATAGTTGTATAGCAATTTTAGACAACATATACTTTTTTTCTTGTGTTTTATGGGTGATTCGACTGTGCATTTTATTGTTTATACTCTCTTAGTTTTTGAATAGCACGTGTGCTTCATTGTTTAATATTGTGTGTGTGTACTAACTGCTCAGTGTACATTTTGCAACAATAAATTCATGTAAATAAGAATGCGAACGGGTCAAGTAAACTTGCTGTCGGCGTTTCGAGCACTGAACGGTCAGTGTCCACCTGGATCACCTAGTTCGTGCTGCTGATCTGCCTGGTCGTCAACGTCTGCGCTCATCCTCATCACACCGGCAGCAGGTTTCGACATAACGGTCTAGCTACTGTCGGCCGACGTTCGTTTCCAGTTGCTGCATCCATCCTCTGGAACAGCCTGTCTCCTGATATTCAGTCATCCTCGTCCCTGACCGATTTCTGCCACAGACTAAAGACGTACTTGTTCCACCAATTGTTTCCAGAAATTTTGTTGAAACCATCCACATATCGACTACGTTTCCACGGCAGCGGTTATTTCGTAAAACATGCACAATGGTAACGCTGGCGAGCCAAGCAGATATTGGTGTCTTAGGTCCAAGCACCGGCGGGCGCTACGGGTCCGCGATATAACCCCGGAAACATTTTGAGATTGCATATGCAGAATCCTGCAATCTAAAGCATTTTTGGCGTTCTTAACGCGGGAACGACGTTCCTACACATTCCCCCTCGAAATGGCCTGTAAAGGCCCTGTTCCGTGCCTTGGCGTCAACGGCTCGGTAACATTGGGAGGATGGATTGACGCAAAGGGGAAGGTATCCTGGGGACGGAAGTCACCCAGTGGGATCCAGGGGCGAAGACCCAATAGGGGGTCTAGTGGAAAAACCCCCCAAGCTGATACTTATTTTGGAAATGGACGTAAAACTGATAATTTACCGAGGAAAACTAGAAAATGCATACATGTCTCGTTTTCTTAAAACAACACATGCTGCAGTCTTGTCGGCTGTCCGGTTAACCATCCGTATTGGGGATGGTAATATAATTTTTTGGGGGGGATGCATCCCCCATCCCCCATGGTTGACGCAAATGGTTCCGTGGACTTTGTAACGACACCTTAGCCGCGTTAAAAATCCCGAGTTGATTCGATCGAATGGTTCAGTATAGATCCGGAATTTTGGCGGCGAAAAGACGGAGTCTTAAGCGGCCGGCGTCTGCCTGTCTGTCTGTCTCTCGGTGACGCGTGCGTCGGTAACGTCGGTCGCCTGGACTCACGACCTCTCTCGGCATGATGGCTGATTTCCACCGTCACGTATCCGTTGCCGTAAAAACCGTGTCCGTACCTACCGTTTATGCCGTTGCTGCAGGGGCCTGTGCGCGGCAATAGCGCGGCCGGCCCAGGAGGCAGGGCGCCGAGTTTTCCGCGCAAAAGAGTGGGCGGAGCTCCAGGCGCGTACGAACGGCAAGTACAGAAAAATAGAACTCGATCCTATGAACGGATGAACGGCAGCGTCGAACTTACGGAAACGGAGAACGTTATTTTTACGTAAGCTACGGAGTTCTTATGTAATTGTTACGGATGAACGTAATTTTTACGTATTTTGCTACGGATACGGATATTGATACGGCAAGGGATACGTGAAGGTGGAAACAAGGCATGAGTCGATCGTAGTGCGTGGATGTCATATAGCGTCGAGCAGTCATCATCCTGTACGTGTCTTTGTAGACGCGTCGGAACGAACTGACGCGGGGGCAGACCAAGGCACGGAGCGACGCCGCATATCGTCATCCGCTCGATTAAATATCGCAATCCAGGAGTCGCAATTAAAGTCGAAATTTATTGCGAAATTCATGCTAAATGTCGAAATCCATTCGCAGATTACCGATTATCGTGGTGGATGCGCTGAATATAATTAGCTTTAAAAATAAATTGAAACATACCCGAGAAACCAGGATGGGTTTTTATGGATCCCCGCTAAACCCTAGGGGCCTCACCTGTGGCTTGATCATAGTTGAGGCCACAACAGGTAAAGAGCTAGGTAAAAAATATCCGGGAGTCGTAATTAAAGCTGAAACCTCGGGTACTGGTGAAAAAATCCACACAGCGAGGTACAGAGACAATCTCTTCTCGTGAGTGAGTGAGTGAGTGAGTGAGTGAGTGAGTAAAGTTCAACGCCCCACCGGACGCAATGTATAGGTCATTTCGGAGGCGGAATTCTCTTCTCGTACGGACAGTGGATTCTGGCCAGTTTTGAAGTCCTCGAGGACAAGTCCTCGTCCTCGAGGATCTTCGAGGACAATTTTGAAGTCCTTGGTCTTGACCTTGGCCTTGAGAGTCGAGTCCTTGGCCTTGGCCTTGCGAGTTGAGTCCTTGGCCTTGGCCTCGTGACTCAAGTCCTTGGAAAAACTCGAGGACACACTTTTCACCAAACATTGCATGTTTTGCAAAAACGACTTCAAGGGCAACAACTTAGAATTCTGTAGGCTACACTTTCTGAACACTATAGTCATTGCAGGTGAATGCTTTGCTGTTTCATTTTAATCTTGTTCCCGTTGCCTCGTAAGTGAAGTCCTTGGCCGTGGCCTTGGCCTAGATGGTTGAGTCCTTGGCCTCGACCTTGGCCTTGAGGGTCGAGTCCTTAGGCTTGGCCTTGGCCTTGAGGCTTGTGTCCTTGACTCCAACACTGAATCTGGCTTCATATTTCTGGCGGCGGATTTGCTGATTTCGATATTTTCGTGTGGATGTCGCGTGGCCGACGGATGCCGACGTAGAGTTCGATGTTGAGTCGCCCGGCCGACTGATCCATGCACGGAACGGCGGCTAACCGAGCGACCGACGGCGGAGAAGCGCTGACTGAGCGACAAGGTTGCTTTGATCAGCCGAGCGCATGACGACGTCTGAGACGACGGCCGACGTCGGTCCAGAAATTGTGCGTGCGTGTGACGAGACGGGGACAGATAATAGGAAAAGTGGCTACGATATTTGGAATATATGCATGCAAATGGACGGATCCAGGAATTTGCGAAAGGGTGGGGGCGGTGTCTCACCTTCCTGTCCTCTCCCCTTCCCCTCTCCCTCACCTTTCTTCCTCCCTCCCCCTCTCCTTTAGAATTAGTGCCCCTTAAACCAGCTACGGGTGTGGGGGAGCGCTGTAAGCTGCCTTAGTGGGGTCCAAGGCGGTGCCCGGCCGAAAACAAATTTTGTGCACTGTAATGCTGTCAGAAAGCTACTGGTGGCACTCGTTTTGAATATTCTGAGTACCATGTTTTGCAGTAAAATTTTGCATTAGCTAACATGACCGTGAGCGACGGCGTCAGTCCGTCGCCCAAGGGGGGGGGGCGGAGCCGACTCTGCTCCCTCTAAATCTGCCACTGATACAGAATGCAATCGTTACGCCACAACGGAAATTCGCTGGAATAAAAACGAAGATGCTCGAACATCCCCGGTCGTCTCCGCCAATCGCCAGCTGCCCAACTCGCTCAAGAACTGAAGAGCATCCCTGTTGATTGGGCCTGGGTCTCACCGCAATCGGGACGAATTCACCCTGTGATGATAGTCCAGCATACTTGATCACCTTGTTAGATGCCGCCAACTCGGCTGCAGCGCCTGCCTCACGAGAAGCTTCCAGGCGGCAGTCAGCTGTGGCGCAAGACACTGTCACATCGCATTTTCATTTCTACATTAATTCACTTTATTTCGTTCAAGCATCAATGAAAACGTAAATTCAAATAAATCTGGAACAGGAGAGCAAAATTTAAAGCGCAAATATTCAGTTGTAGTTTCCCTGATATTTTACAGACACACTAGTAACGGTCAACTGAACCTAAGGTGACTAGAAAAGCTTACGCATTATAATGGCACGTTTAGAAACGGCGAGAGAGTTAAAATCGACTGTGTTTGGCAAGGAATTGCAAATATTATCAGCTACTTTCTCACTGTCAGTTCGAGCGTGTGGCGTGTCGTGGAAAAAGTCGAGGAGCACGAACCAATAACCATGCTAATTGTCTTACAATCATGGTTAGCCATTTTTTCCAACTAATTGGAATCAGAATCGGTTCGGTGAGTTTTTTTCGAATTTAATTTGCAATTGGAGTTGGGCGAAACCGCGAAATCTAATAAATCGGCAACATTAATTAATCAGTTGCCCATCACTGTCATTATGACGGACATGTAGATGACACGCGACGCATGCTTCTGCAGCGGAGATGGGAAGCACCTTTGATTATGTCTTTTGATTACGTCCACTCGGTGGGCGATGGTCAGCGGGCAGTGGATAGGCGCCCGGGCAGCGGCGACAGGATGGCGCAAATGCCGTCCGAGTCAGTCGGGAGTCGACCGCACAGACAGCAGCAGCTGGCGTCGTCATCTTCTAATCCGATGTTAGTGATGCGCCGTCTCTCGATTTAGCGACCTTCAACCGAATCCAAATAGTCGGTCTCTGACTACTTTCGTGGTGTGCATGTGTTTGGAATATTTTGAAATAAAAATGCCACATGGAAACGACTCAATCACCGAGTTGAATTCGAAACTCTCAACAGCATTGCAGTCGTCATAATTACACAAAATTACTGCAACTCAACGCAACTCTATTCTGTACAATACTGTAAATCTGTCGTAAATGCAAATATCCAGTACGTGCCAGTAACGTCTATGGTTGACGGACACGAGTTTCAAATTGGATATTTGGTCCATCACTGTCTGATACAACGCGAGGACTGCAGTCCGCCGGCGTCAGACAGTGACAAAATGGGGCAGCGCCAAGTATCGATAAATATGACGATATGGAAAATAAGTATTACTTGACATACAACCAACGACGCACTCACGGCTAACAAATAATGTCTGCAGCCCGTGACTTTTCATCAACCTTAGCGTCGTACTGTACGATGCTGTCGTAATCCCCGAACGTGATAATAGCGTGCAGAAAAAAATGGATTCTGTTGACAAAAAAGCGAGCAATTTTAAATCAGTAAATAAACCATTTAAAGGCAAGTCTCTGTTGTTATGGAGGAATAGATAGCATTATGTATTTCCTATTTAAAATCTGTATTTCACCGTACAACGGTAGCAATATACGACGACAACTTAATGTGTACTGTATCATCATAAACATTTTTGATGTTAATTATTGCAAGAACCACAGGTGTCCAGAAAGTAGTGAGCGAGTGAGTGAGTAGAGTTTAACGCCCCACCCGACACAATATAGGTCATTTCGGAGGCAGCCAGAAAGTAGTGATGAGTGGTAATAGTAACATATGAGTCATATGATAGTTCCCCGGCTAAGAATGGGAAAACAGAAAGGTCTCCGAGTCATTGTCTGATATTCAAAATAGGGACGGGATGTTGAAATATTACCGGTATAAAAATCACGAATTTGTTTTTTTTTACATTTCGAAGTGAAATATTTCTCTCGTGCATCGCTAAACGTGGCGCCATGGCAGCGTGACAATGACAATCGAAACTAGTACAAATACGTATGCACAACAACTTACCAACCAGACACTAAATCTAATCCTAACCCCAATCCTAACCCTAATCATACTACTAAACAGCACGCAATGGTGTACATTCAGTTGAATATAGTCACATGTCCTACGTATCCAGATAAATTCATACGAGATAATGTTGTTGCACCGTCTGTACTAGTTTCGATTGTAATAGTCACACTGCCTTGCGCCATTCCGTCCCAGTCTGCGATTGGTGCATGCTCCCCCAGAACGTCACGCCGTCATCTCATTAGACGAACACGCGGCGAGTTAATAATCCAGCTGTGCGCGACGACCGAGCAACGAAGCGCGCGAAACGGCGTCGGAGCCAGTGCGACGTCAACAATGTGGATTTACGCGGCGGCGTCTTTGCAGTCTGCATTTTGCAGCCACATACGTCGTCCGCACTCATAACTCCTTTACGCGACGCCAAGTACTGACCAACTGAGCTCACAGTGTTGGACATGGATTGGATTGGGTGGGATGACTGTGATGCCGTTTTTTAATTTAGTAATCACTGTAGAACAGTTGATGCTGTTTATTTCAAATTATGATCTATCAACATTTAACTATCCCGGTTTTACCATGACCAAAAGGCCGCAGTAGAATAGTCAGTGGCACATAGTTTACGAGTCCGATTTAACACCTTCTGCTATTCATGGATTGGCGGATTGGCGGATTGGATTGGATTGGGTCAGCAAAATTGGACCCATGTGCAACTATGACTGAGCTTTACTTGGCATTCCGGTTTAACAGGCGAGAGTATACCACCGACCAGACTATACCCACTGGCTATAAAACGG
>Ga0056115_1001820_pt1 | contig 10505 bp, 4 predicted proteins | sample WorMetOlspDAHAB1_FD_77007 | JGI IMG/M metagenome (GOLD analysis project Ga0056115, IMG submission 77007) | Marine gutless worms symbiont microbial communities from Max Planck institute for Marine Microbiology, Germany - Olavius sp. DAHAB.1 ... | reverse complement strand
TTACAATTACGCCAATACTACAGTTATTAATTTAATGCATTAAACGACACTAACTTCAGGGCTGTCACAGTGAACGACGTGGCACGTGGCCCGCTGAAATGGCTGAATGAGGCCATTTGGGGGTCCCTAAAAATCGGGGGGCCATAGGCTGCAGCCTTGTCAGCCTAGTGGTAAATCCGGCTCTGGAGATCTACATACAAGTAGGAAAGTCCAGTATCATCTTGGACTTTAAGTTCGTCAACGAAGCTAGGTGATGCGAATCAACCTGGTGGACAGCGTCAACTGTCGTCTGGGAAATGTCCATCGCCGGGGAGTGGCAAACTTTAAGGCCACACAACAACTGTATTGATTCTAATGCCACAGTGGTTGATGGCCGAAAAACACTGGAGTGACTGGACCGTCTGTTGTAGCTCGTAATGGCACCGTCTGCAAATAGTTTTGCAGGGCGTTTATAAGTGTCGATTGGTCTCAGTTTGTCACTGCTTTGTTTCACCGGTCACACGTTGGAGGTTCGTTCTTGATCCTTTGTGTCCTCTGGTTCATCTAGACTGCGTTTTGATATGTTACTTAGTGTTCATTGTGCTGCTGCTATGCTCTGGTGTTTCAAAGAAATGAATATGCATATACAGACGTATACATAGGCATACATACATGCATAATATTGACCAACGCTGCGCGTGTGTCCAGCAATAAGTCTACCGTCCGCGGACCGAACGAATGCAAACGAAAAAGAACTAAATGAATAACCGACGAGCAACCGTCCGAATCCGAGTCTGATGCCCAGACGGGCATTTATACTGCGCGGCGGAACAGTAACGGTGAATTATTCACCACAGTCGTCCAACCTTCCAATCTGAACAAAACGACTGGATATAGATCTGCTCTGCAGCGCTCATTGTGATTGGTTATACAGGGTGGGCCAATAAAAAGTAAACAACTTCTGCACTATAGTTAAATCGTTGTGAAAACTCGTCGATAAGGCTAGATTTTTAAATCCAATATGAGTGTAAAAGGAGCATCAAAATATTGTCAGTTTGGATTAAATAGTCCATGCGTGACCTAATTTGTGACGTCATCAATTAATGTGCTTCAAGCTTAGATATGATAATATACTTATATTATGATCAAAAATCATAATTAAAAGCCTGAAAAAAGAGACGGATATCAAAGACATGTTTACACGAATTTTCGTCTAAAAGACAATTTAAGAGTGGAATTCATTGCTTACTAATTACTAAAGCGAAGTGATCAAAGTTGGAACGTACATCATTTGCATTATATGGCCCATATCGCAAAAACACGACTCACGAACAAGAAGTGACGTCATAAGTTATGTCACGCATAGACTATTTAGTACCAGTTGATATAGTATATTACAGTACGCGTAAATCTTATCTAATTGGTTGGCATTTATACAATTTTAATACGATTTATTGATAATTCGGTAGTGGCTTCATATTTTGGGCTACCCTGTATACTGCGCGTGGCGTATATACACTATCAGGGGGCCCAAAAAGGAAGCCAGTACCAAATTATAAAAAAATCATATTAACTAGTATTAAAGCCAGCCGATGAGATTAGATTTCTTCGTCAAATTAAAGTATCAATTTAAATATTCTTCGCTTGACTATGCCTGACCGGCAAAGTAGCGATACGCGTCAAATACGGTAAATGATGTCAACGCTCCCTCTGGCATCAGCTAGCCTAAGCAAGCCATGAATTCCATATCTAAACCATCTTTTAGATGGAGATTTATGTAAAAAAATATGAGATTACCATATTTTCTCTTTTTTTCTGGTTTTCTATCACGACTTTATCATATACTGTACACTGATTTTATCCGTATCGCAGCTTCAAACGCAGCAACTGATGACGTCACAAATTAAGTCACACATAGAATATTTAATACAAACTTATAGCATTCTTGTGCTTATTTTGTAATTAAAATTGATGAAAAATTTAGCCTAGCAGACGGTTTTCAATACGATTTAATGATGACTCTTGACAGTGGCTTACTTTTTGGGCCACCCTGTAGACGCGCGTTGCCAGCTCCTGTTCGAGCATTTATTGTGTGCGAACGTGAATAATGGAGCAGGAAAACGTGCGCCCGGAGACGGAATAGTTCGCGACGAATAGGCAACGGAAAAACAGCCCCTGATCGTGAATGCATAAACGAATATACAGACTCCCTTGTGATCATGCAGTCGTCATTCACACTCTTTCATCCATGCACTCTCGTAGGACTAATAATCGCCGCAAGAGTGTATAAGAGATTCGTTAATGTGTTTTAAGTTTGCATGATTAACAGTAACAGCTGAGAAGCAGGTTTAATAGGCCGTTGAGTAAACGGTTTTCTGATTTTACGATTATTCCAGTAATTTATTAGGCGGGCCTATTCGGATGTTTATATTAAACAACGTACGTAGGGTACATAGGCAATGATATTATGGGCGTATGTTTTATAGGATGTTGTACTTTAATGATGAATATCACTTACGAACGATCGACATTTCAAAATTAAAAGATCTGTATATAGCTTCATAATCATTCATTTATATACGTTCACAAAAACCATAATTATTAGTTCATTTTCAGAATCTGCAGCAGCAGTAACCAGCATACGTACTGAGCATATTTCGAACCATAAAAAGTAATAATATGTCGCTCCTTCATTCTGTCCGCATAGTTGTGTCTTTTTACTCTTTGTTTTTGTGCTGTCGTTTGACGAATAAAGGTGTTCATAAAAATGTAGACTCGTCAAAAGGCAAAATGTAGGCACACACTAGTGACACTACACACTACTCAAAATGGTATATCATTACTAACATATTTATGCTATGAATATCTTTATTTCGCCAGTATATGGCAGCACAAACACAGAACATAATACAGACGTAAAAAAGTGAAACTACAATATCAATACAAAAGAAAATAAAAACAACCATTACAATGACAATTAAAGACTATAATAAAAACAGACAAACACAGTGACCTACGAGCTATAAAGCCTAAAGCCTATAATGAAATCGCGGAAAAGGTCTAGTAATGGGTACTGTTGTGCGCTGTCGTAGCATACACGAATACATTTGGTTGGCACAAAGTACTCACGTCATAAACAGTAAAACAGTGTAATTTGCATGCAATTATGTCGGGGTTTCTTCAGACATAGTCTGACACACGGCAAGTGCAACAAGGCCGCTAGTCGACGATTTGCATGCGTCGCTGCTGCTGCGATATGTCAAGAGCATAAGCAACAGTGTGTGCAATAATAGCTGCTTGCGCGTACCCTGCTGCTCGAACGGTAACGTGCGTAGCTTGTACGATAAGTCAGCATTTCACTCATTTATTCATTAGTGTTGCAGAAGCGTTTATGCTTTAGGGTGGTTGGTTTGGCGTATGTGGTAACGGCGTTGGTCACATGGTCACATCAACAAAGTTAAGCTACGTTGAGCCCGGTTAGTACCGGTATTGGAAACCGTTAGCGTTACATAGGCCCACTGAGCCTGGCCATCCCTCCGCGGGTAGTGCAATGAGTACTGGCGATGGTTTCGGTCACCGCTGGGGAAGAAACGGCAAGTTCTGCGTAGCAGTTGACTTTGTTACCAGGACTGCTGGCTTGTATGCTGGCTTAATTTGGTCTAACCCTCTCTGGCTCAAAGGTCAATGGGGATGAGCTCCCTCGCGACGTGCATCATGGTTCTGCGTAATTTTTCGTCTTGTTCTTATTCTTCTTACACTTTTGATGTCGTCGGCCCATGGTGACGGGGTCAGTATAGACAATGTCATAGGCACGAACCAAAAAACAACACAACTGTAATGCGTTGTCCAGTTCAAAAGATAGAACATCATATAAAGTTAAGCCTTAAATAAAATTAGAGGTTCATTGCAAATACGAATAAAATTGTCATGCTCCTATTAAGTTGTTTTGTTACTAAGCTTAGTCCAGCCTACCGTCTACCGTCCCCTTCCCTGCTCCCAAGCTCCGACTACACGTTCTGCTACAAAGATCAAAGCTTAAAACCTTCTGACTTCTTAACTTCTGACACACATTCGGAAATCCGTGGTAAGGGATTCGCGAATTCGGAATGCCGCTAACTCCAAACACTGACCACGCACTTGACTCGCGTATTCCCGTCGCCGCCAAACTCCAGCAGCACTATTACTTAGTGGATCGCCAAAAAAACAAACCGACCCGGTCCCACAGAGACCGTTGGAAAGTGTCATAGATCGACTGCTGCACCTAATGGTGAACTGTTGTGTCTGTGACGACAAATTCAGCGACTTAAATAAACATGCTACGTGGCTGCTGTAGCCGCATATGATGTTGCTGATGTTGCTGATGTTGGCCAGAGTAGATTCACTTTGAGACTGTCTGACAATGCTGATATGCACTGAAAATTGATTGCTGTTTTCACATTGTTTTCGTCCGCCATACAGTAAGTCGGCGTGTTTATGCCAGTTCTGTAGTGTTGTGGCCTGCTGATTCGTCGTATGCCGATGACGCCAGCCAGCAAAAATTGCACTCAAGCATTCAGTTGGCCAAACAACTTACGCTTTTGAACGCAAAATAACCCAAGTTCTATATACGCAAACCGTTTTTAATATGATCTTAGCGATGTCGCAAAGGAAAAAATCACGACAGAACGAAAGCAATTTGTCTCATCAGATCCAAAACGGTTTTCGTTATCTCGGGACGTACGCCCGTCCGACCGTTATCATAAATATTCCGCTCGATTACGGCGAAGCAACGATCCGTAAATAAATATTTATGACTCTTGGTGTATGCGTCATTTAGCGCCGCTAATGCGACGTTGGAATCTGCGTGACGTCATTCGAGGAACGGCACCGGGTGTAATTAACCGATTACTTTGCCCACCACGATTTGACAGGACAAGCCTCCGTAGCGCTGAGGAATGATAGAAAAGGCGACGAGCGTTCGCCGGCGAGTGAATGAATCTTTAATAAAGCCGTCGAGCACACAACGCAAATCATTCCAGAGTCAGTGAAATAACGAGCGATAATGAAATTAGAACAGCCGACACATTTACACACCGCCTGTCTGATAAAGTCGTCGCTAAGTGGCGTCGCAGTTCTCGCTTCGGTTATTTTTGGCACCACGGTGTCTCTTATTAAAACACAAGCATTTCCAAAACTTTTGATGTGATCTAGAATGTGTCCCCGGTAAAAGTTTTCAATGACGCTGATACGACAAACTACCAAATTTGAACAAGCCGATTTTCTGGAGAGAGAACAAAATTACGAGTGTTTTCGGGTCTGTCCAATTCCAAACGCTCTGCAGAGGATATGAAGAATGTTTCTGTCCAGGCATCTGAACTTCGGCTGAAAATGCGAAAGCAGCAGGACATCTTGTCAGTTCCTGTCCGTTGTGTTGCCTTGGAGGCGACACGCTTGGTTTCTAGTTAACGTTCTGTTTGATCAGAAAATTAACTGGCTATACGCACACAAATTCGATCTAAAATTAACGCGTTGGACGTAAACCGCCACCCGGCGACATCAGCGAAGAGTCTACTTCAATTCTCTACTATATACGGTGCACCAGCAGCGACGTTCGATGTACTCCAGCGTGTTCAGAACATTCTTGCCTGTGAGGTAACACAGAGTGCCAGACGCAGCAGCGCTAAGCGCTGCTCAAGTCGCTACACTGGCTACCGTGCGTCAGCAATCTGCATGTTACTTACAAACTGGCAACTGTCTGCTACAAGGGAAGATCGACATCGACACCAGCGTACCTTCAGTCACTGCTCGTACCACACGTCCCCTCTCGACAACTGCGGTCAAGCCACGCACCGAGGCTGGCCGTTCTTCGAACTCGAACAGTTCTTGCCAGCCCTGCTTTCTCTGTCGCTGCACCGACCGTTTGGAACTCACTGCCGAACAATGTCGTCAACTCGAACACTTTGGCAACTTTTAAACGACTGAAAACTCACCTTTTTCACTGCGTCATGTGAAACGTTGGCACTGAGCGCCTCTGCATTTCTTATCATGGCGCTATACAAGTTTTATCATTGTATGGTATTGTATTATATTGCAGTGTTTATGCAAGTAGTCAACCAATCAGCGGCAATGTCTCGAGCGAACCAGAGGCGCATTGTGGTGCAGAATATTCAGAGAGCGCGTTCAACTTCACGTATACGACGTACATGTACTACAAGCAGTGTCAAACTATTTAATATCAAACAGTAATGTTTATCTTACACGTGCGCTTAACACGAAACGTGTAAGTTCGGTCGACAGTCGACGGCGTGTATCAGTAGTGTCGTCGTCGTATGCAAGCTACTTCCGGTTAAGTGTTTACGTTCGACCGACATCTGTCGGTGACGTCAGACGATGGGTGCTCGAGGCAAAGCCACTTAGACCGACGATCTGGATCGATGCGGTGCAGAGCGGCAGCCATCGAGGCGCTACTCGGACAGCCAACTTACAGCCAGCTTAGACTGCCTGATCTATTATTATTCGGCGATCCATGTTTGTGGAGGAATAACGCCCACAGACGCCCACTCGCGGGTCAATTAACAGACCTCGTGTAGTCGTGCGTGGAATATCTTACACCGACATGCAAACGAGACGCTTGTTCGCGGCCACTCGGACAACTTGGACAACATGGTCAGTTGGAGACAAAAAGTAGTGTGATCTGTAACGTCGCAGTTCCTAAACTGCGAGAAGCAAATTTCAAATACTGATTTGCACGGTTTCATAATTTAGCCCAGAAAAATGATTATTGATGATGATGAGGATGACGTCCTAACCATAACCTGTCGAACAAATGAACGTGGAACATAATACGGCTGTCCGTTCGTCAGTTACGACAAAGCTTGAAGCCGTTAATTCGGTACAGTCTCAAGAGTTGCAATTGCTACGCACAGCCTGACAACCAAATTGGCCATTGAGCTTGAGCGTTACTGACTGACAGATAGACAGCGCTGACCTTTGAACTTATGCTTTAAACGTTAGCGAACGATGACATTGGTCTTGGTCTTTAAAAAAACTCTTGGCATCGAGGCACCGATGCTTGATCAGTGGTATGTTTAAGTAGTATAGGCCTCAGCTGCAGATCGACCTTGCAGCCTGTCACTAATAACCGGAGACACCAGCAGTCCAGAACATCCTCGACTTCAACTTCCTCATAACTGATCCGCGACGACCGTGCGTAAGCTCTGCCCTTGGGCTATTCGTTCTTGATAATTTCGAAGCAAGCAAAAACACACACATAGGATGGCAGGCATCAGACGGATAAAACGGATGGAGTGCAATAGTTAAGCTCTGAGGTTAGCAAGTAAATGATTTATATAGCGCCAACTTCTGGTTAGAATCAGGGCGCATGAATTAAAGCGACGGTTTCATAGTTATGTCGCGCACATGACATATGACGTACAAGAACTCACTGCTAAATGATGCACAACACTTTGTCGCCGCATAAATTCATATCAGAAAATCTTTATTCGCTATACAATGCTAGCTAATTTGTTGGAGCGTATAAGGTAGGCCTAGTGCAAAATTTCATAACGAAATCAGAAGAAATGTTTTGCTCCTAGCCTAGCATCATCATGCAGCCCACTTTCCTGACATCATTAAGCGACCACTGAAGCAAAAGAACGGCGCTCCTTCAGGCAGTGGCATACATTTCAGATATCGCATTTAATTCGCCAACGGCCACGCCACTTATGTGTGTCACCTCTAATTAGCGCAACGCTAGGGCTTTTAGACGTCACCATGCGATATCACATGTCACTCGCTATTAGTGTTCGCGAAGGACAGGATGTCAGGAACATTGTACATCTGCTGTAAAGTTTGTTTCATACAGCAGACACAGTAGTAGTAGCAGTGTTGTTGCTGTTGAAATAGTCAATAGTATTTAAATACAATTTAAGTAGTTTTGAAGTATTTAACCGACTATTTAAAATAGTTTAAATTTTCCAGTATTTAAATAGTATTTTCCAATACTTGCGGCTTATTTACTATTTAGAAAACTAAATAGTTGATTGCTTCTACTATGGCACGGATAAAATCAGTGTTCAGCACTGGAACCATTATTTCGAGCAAACGCAGAAATCGACTTGCTGATGATATCTTTGAAAAGCTTTTGCTTCTGAAGCTTAATCATGAATTTTGGTAAATCGGTAAGCTTCGGTAAATTGGTCGTTGACTGATTACTGACAGTGATAATGATGCAACGATGTACTGGGTCATGACAATTTGAGCAACGACTACTTCTGTGTTTTAAAACATTTAAATACTATTGAAATACTATTTAAATAGTGCAGATTCCTGACTATTTGCAATAGTATTTAAATACTATGGTTAACTATTGGTCCCAACACTGAGTAGTAGTCGTGGCACTTAACACCCTTTTGCTGTACAGTTTTTCTTGTCGAAAAAAACAGGGACGACGATCCTCGCACTTTCCAGGTTCACCGTTAAGTGATTCTCTTTTTCAGCGACGTCGTCATGTCATCAAGTGGAAGTTCAACTATTCGACGCGATGGCAGGAGCAATAAAGGTAACAGGTAAAGACAAGGTTCATTTTAATGTATGCACTCAGCAATTAAGGATTCACTTACAGCTACCGAGCATTTACTGTGGCTGGCACAGCCCGTTCGTTCAACTGTACCGGTAAACGATCGACGTAAACAAACGAGTATCAACTTCGGTATAAAATAAAAAATAATAATAATATGAAATCATAATTATTCCATGCAACACGGCCCATAAAACAGAAATAATGTGACACTAGTATTTTGAATATTTAAAAATGTCTGATACACTTGACATAACAGAAACGTAGCCTGTTTACGGATGGAATTGCCAGGGTAACAGGTTATGCAGCACAAGATTCTTTAGCATCGTCTACAATTTTCTGATGGCTGCTTTGGCGTAGTGATAACGACGTTGGCCACATCAACAAAGTTAAGCTAGGTCGAGCAGCAGGGTTAATACTGGGATTGGTGACCTTTTGCGGTCTACAATCTCGATATAGATCTAGACCACTCAAGCCCACTCAGCCTGGCCATCCTCTGTGGATAGGTGCAATGTGTACGGGCGACGGTTTCGGCCACCGCCGGGGAAGAAACGGTAAGTTATGCGTAGCAGTGGGCCTGTTACCGCGACTGCTGGCATACTGGCTTACTGTATATGTTAGCTTAATTGGATCTAATCCTCGCCGACTCACTGGTCAAAAGTGATAAGCTCCCTTGCAACGGACCTTACGGTCTATGCGTAAATCTTCTTCTTCTTGTACGAATTCAACGATAATAAAACACAACAGTAACGACAGGCTGTGCGGACAGCGTCATGCCAGGACTAACGTGAATGGAAGATACAGAAGCAGCATTCATTTTCTGTGGGCGACCGGCCATGCAATAGCTGAAATGCAATGGGCAAGCTGCGTCGCCACACACGTAGACGTAAAATGTCTGGCACTGCTTAAAAATCATATTAGCGTGTGCCCTGTACAGTCTATGCATGCGAAGCAGTGAGTATAGAAAGTCGTGGAGGTGAGCATAAACCACGCGCCCACGCACACAATTTGGATATTTAGTGTCATCAAATAGTGAGACGGAATGCGGAAATAGCGGCAAAAATGTTTACGTTAAGGGGTTATTCGCATACGGCGTATTTCGACGACTGGTGAAATTCCACGCACAACAGTTGGGTAGGCATGCGGTGAGGTTTACGACGTCACAACACAGACAACAAGATGACGGCAATCACCGTAGACAGAATGACGTCATTGCCACCGCATGCATTAGCCACGCTATCGACTTGTGAACACCGAAAATAAATATTCATGGACAGCGAGTCTGGTGTCGCCGCACACACGGTGTCCGACAGATCATCTGATTGGCTTTCAGTGTGGTTTCGGAAGCGCACATACGACGGGCGAGTAGAAAAACCAATCGATGGCGTCGTCTACTTACTTCATCCGCATCTCGTGAACTCCCTAATGCAACCGCGATTGGCGAACACACGCGTGGCAACTACTGCAGCCGCACTGACTGCCGTGCTCAAGCTTGGATTGATCGAAGAGTCCCAAACTCAATTTCTGCTGCTCATTCTGGACATCTGAACTCAACACGCGATCCGTCAGACGATGTATTATGTCTTTGGGAGCCGTGTATACTGTTTCATTTTTCCTACATGTTTTTGTGTTTGTTCCTTTTACAGACAACGACGACTATAAACGCTCTCACTGTACGGATGTGTTTATGGTTTTACTATACAGGGTGGCCCAAAAAAGTAAGCCACTATTAATTATCGAAAAATCGTATTTAATCGTATTAAAGCTACAGCAGGCTATTGACGCGCAGGTTAGATGGTCTACTGATTAATTGGCAGCTATCTATTTCAATCAATAAGTGCTGTGTATTAAATATTGGTAGAGTTACTTTTAGTATCTGCCTGAACATTGATGGTATTGTTCTTCCGACTGTTAAATCTGCTCGTGATTTGGGTGTGTTAGTTGCACATGATTTGTCACCCTCGTTGCA
>Ga0056115_1001819_pt1 | contig 10507 bp, 8 predicted proteins | sample WorMetOlspDAHAB1_FD_77007 | JGI IMG/M metagenome (GOLD analysis project Ga0056115, IMG submission 77007) | Marine gutless worms symbiont microbial communities from Max Planck institute for Marine Microbiology, Germany - Olavius sp. DAHAB.1 ... | reverse complement strand
TTTATAAAATTTGCCATCGGTAGTATAAATCCCGAATTTATTATTATTATTATTATAATTAATGCACAAGGGCACGAGTTGGATCCTTGGCTGAATTTAAGCGCACCGTGAAGCGTATTGACCTCTCATCAATTTTAAAGCAAAATTGTAATCTTCTTTATATTTATACCATTTCCGTATTGTTATCCGCTGTATTCGCGATGGTGCTACATTTGAAGCAACTACAGGCTACATTATTATACTGCCTTGATGATCCCGACCGTCTCTTGCTCGCTGTTCTTGTGTTACTGTTCTTTGCCTTGTACGGTCCCTGACAATATTACAACCTAAATTCGCACAAATATACGTGTGCATAACAACTTATGAACCAGGCACTGAATCTAATCCCAACCCTAATTCAAACCCTAACCCTACTACTAAACGGCATGCAATATTGAACATTCACCTAGATATAGTCACATGTCCTACGTATCCAGAGAAATTCATGCGAGACAATGTTGTTGCACCGTCTGGTCGACTTTAGGTTGGCATTGTCACGCTGGCGTTCTCGTATGTTTGTGTGGCTAATAAAATGAACTGAAACGTAAGAAGTCAGGACGCTATGAAGACCTGTACGAGGAAACGGATAGATGTTTGGAAATGTTTCTGGATGAGGCCCCCGAGAGGAACCCTGGTCACCGACAAGCCCCCGGCTGCGCCGTGCAATTCGCCGTCATCGGCGCCTCGCTGTCGGCCACAGACGGGTGTTGCGACTAATTGTTTCCGCGACGAAAGGCGTCCGCCACTTCCCGGATCCGAAATTATGTCCACATGAGGTGTAGTGACGTCATTTGCGTCATTGTCATGACACGCCGCCATCTTGCAGGTACAGTTTATGCAAACTGAAACTGAGCAATTATTCGCAGAACGTGCATTTCGTACAGTGTATAATTCACGTAAAAGTTTTCGAGCATATGTACGTTTATGACGTAACACTGATGTAACAAGTATTGTGTACCTCCAACATGGAGGCGTATGTAGAAAACGTCACTGTCACCCCATATATACAGTAAAGCAACCAATGTCGTTCGGAAGTCTTGGCTGCAAAGGCATAATATCAAGGCCTTAACCTGCCGTTCGTATCTTCAATTGTCGATGGTCGGGGTCTAGGTATATACCTCATTACGATAAAAATAGACAAACAACTCCTGCTCGAAGTGATTATATTAAAATGGTTTTTATTAATGATTATTTCGATTGAACCTTAGTTGTAATTGATTCGTGTGTGTTTGCTTACGCGCAAATTCTTCTATTTATTTGCATTTCATTAGCTTTATGCCGTTTCGGACTAGGACAACTGCAAGTGCTCATGAGAATCGTTTTGTTACACACAAATACAATCATGTACTTTCACTCGTTTTCATTCACCACAATGGTGTACCAAAAATGGTACAGTGGTACCAAAAATAGAAAACGAAATGTATACGCAATAGAGAAATGAGCGCAAAATATATTTCATGGTTCACTATTGTGCTTTTATGTTATTTTTTTGCTATGCTCTAGGCCCTATTTTATGTCTCTATGCTGCGCTGCCTATCGGCGTCACAAACGAATAATAATAATAATAATAATAATAATAATAATAATAATAATAATAATAATAATAATAATTGTACCGTCGGTGCACAAATAAATGCTAAAGATGACGATGATGAAGGAGCATATCCGCTGTTTATGTAATATTACTTCATCTCTGCGTATTATACAGGGTGACGCAAAAAGGAAGCCCCTGCCGAATTATAAATAAATCTTAATATATCATATTAAACCTGTCAATAAAGTTAAATGTTTTCGTCAAGTAAAAAAGTCAAAGAAATACGAAATGTTATCAGTTGGCATTAAATATGCTATGCTTGTGACGCCAGTAACTGCGCGCTATCCGAAACGCTTCGTTATGGGTCATAAAGTGTGATACTTGCATCAGATGCATTATGAAATCCATCCCTAGACCCCCGTTTAGATTGCAACTCACGTGTTCGTTTTCATACAACTTTTTCGGGTTTTCAATCGAGATTTTATCAGTTAAACTAACTTTACCTATATCGCATCTTAAAGCACGGCGACTGATGACGTCACGAATTAGGTCACCCATAGAATATTTAGTACCAATTTATGAAACTATATGTGCTTCCTATACACTCAAACTAGACTAAAATCTAGTTTTATTGGCAAGTTTTAAGCGATTTACTGACATTATACGTCAAGGGATACTTTTTGGACCAGCCTACAATGAGCGTGATAATGAGGTAACAAATTAACGATATGTACTGTAGAAATTACGAGGCGTCAATTTTACGCGTGGCTGTCGGCCGAAATGAGATGAGAAATAGCAACGCACCATCTCCCCTGTCGCCGTATCCATTACACATGTTGCCATGGATACGTTGTCATGGCGACAAATATCGTGATGTGGAGTAATACGATGGCGAGTTTCTCACGCATGTTTGCTGGTAAACTTCGACAAAACGTTACGAAAAAAATGTAGTAAAAACGTAACAGTTCGTGCCCACTGCTGTTTTGCGATTCAGTCACGCTGGCATTATTTTTTGTGATAACTTTTTGTTCTATTTTCGTTTACTATCTAGGACAACTATAGGTGTACGAGGGATATATCGAATAAATAAAACAGTGCAAAGGCGACACGGCCCCTGCATGACACAGCTTTAGCAGCGATAATCAAAAAATGCAGCAATTATTTCTGTAGCACGTCGATGCAGCCCTCATGGGCGAGCGTGTCTATACATTGTCTACAACACCGCGACGTGTTATGACAATGACGCCAAGTAGTGGCGAATTCAAATGGTGGGCGGCCCCTCTATTGGCCTCAATTTTTTCAGTAAGTCGCCTTTTCTAGTATAAAAGGCGTAAAATAATCAACATTTAGTAGGCAAAACACAGAAAGTCAGGAAAGAGGCGACAGTACAGATGAGTCTTGAGACTATACTGATTGCAAACTTGTAAGGACGGTGCAATCGTGTCGTGGCGCGGAAGTTCGTTCCAGACGCCGGGCATTGGCGAGCATTGTTCTGTGTGTCGGGAGAGTGAAAATGACAACTCAAAGTAGTATCAAATGCGTGTACATAAGCTCTAATCAACCAGATACTAAACCTAACCCTAATTTAGCTACTGTCGGCCGACGTTCGTTTCCAGTTGCTGCATCCATCCTCTGGAACAGCCTGCCTCCTGATATTCAGTCATCCTTCTTCTTGACCAATTTCTGCCACAGACTATAAGACGTACTTGTTCCAACAATAATTTTTATGCAGTTTGCTGTAACTATCCACATATCGACTACCCTGTTATTCTAGCCACGTTAAATAATTAAAAAATCTGATTTGATTGCATCTCATATGAGCCCTAGCTCTACCAGTAAACAGCATTCAACTAAATATAGTCACATGTGGCATACGAGAAATTCACACGAGAGAATTTCATTGCACCGTTTTTTTACTGCATTCCGTTGTCAATATCGCTCTGTCGGTTGTCGCACCATCGTCATCTTCTGTTTGAGCACGCATTAGCCTAATTCAATTGCGATGCGGCGCAGTGAGGATAAATATAGACTTGTGTTCCGGCGTGCAGCGGTGCCGTTTCGTAAACAAATGCCGTTCGTCCGTCCGATCGGCTTATCGGGCGGGCGGCTGGTGGCTGGTGACGTCGATAATCCGCCAATGATCCACGGCTTGATGACGACGCGACTCCACGAAACACCGGGCACCAGCTGCGCACCGCAGTGCCCGTCTAATCCGCGCCGCCTCTAAAGACGAAAAGTGCGCCGCTCGCTGACAAAAGCCCGCACCCGACGTAAAATATGCGACAGATGACGATGCCCCAATAACGGATGTAGGCTGGGGGAGGGGCTGGGGGTCGGTTGACGAGTTTCACAAATGTCCGGCTGTTTTTTGGCCCCAAAAGTCCGAAACTTTGGAGTTCTCGATCTCGATACCGATCGGACCGTCTAGGTGACGACGTCCACCTATACATGGGGTGACAGTGACTTTATTCTACATACGCCGCCATGTTGGAGGTACACAACCGTTAAATCAGTGTTACGTCATAAACACACATATGCTCGAAAACGTGTGAATGTACGAAATGCGTGTTCTGTGAATAATGTTGGCATAAGACATGTCATATTTCACGCAATTTACTCAGTTTTAGTTGGCATAAACTATACGTCACTGCACCTCATGTATAACAGCCGTACGCATTCCCACCGCGAAGGCCGTGGGGCGGGGACAAGTCACCCTTCCAAAATTAAAAATAAACACTGAGTCGTAATGCATTCAGACATAAACGTTTGATATATATGCCTATATCTTTCAAGAAAATTAAAGAAATTAGGAGACTGGGTAGCGTTCAATGACAACGGAAAGTAGTACAAACACACGAGCATGACCACTATCCAACCGAACACTAAAGCGTATCCTAACCCTAACCCTAACACTAACACTACGATAGTGTGTCGATGACAATGAATTGTAGTACAAATGGTGCAATGACATTGCTCTGGATACATAGGATGCGACTATATTTAGTTGAACGCTTATTACTGCATGCTATTTAGTAGTAGGGTTAGGATTAGGATTAGATTTAGTTTCTGTTGTTGCCCCAACGACAAACGCCGGAAAATTGCAAACTACAACATCGACAACATCGTTGCACCTGTTGAAGTCTACAAACAAGCCACAGTGTCTCCATCCAATCTCACTGACCAAGTTGCCGTTGACGTGGCTGCTGCTGGTGGTGATTCATCGACCCCATCTGGCGAAAATATATCAATGTCAGATGATGAAACTATAAATATTGTCGTGGTTATTATTATTATTATTATTATTATTATTATTATTATTTACGTTGTACTCCTTGCTTATTTGCTTACTTACTCTCTTAATTACATAATTACTTCAATTACATAATTGCTTAATTACCTAAAATCCAACCCGCTCGGGAAGCCCTCGGCAGCTTCCCCAGAACCATAACTGGAGAGACGAGGTCAGAATGATAAAAATAAAAAAAAGATTGACGGCGATAGACATGAATAACAGGTCAAAGAGAAGGATGTGGCAATTGAGGAAAAATGGAGCAAAAAGGAAAGAAAGGGAAGAAGCCCCCGGCCCCCGTATTTCTGTTTCTGTTCATGGCTGCGTCCAGGGCTGTTCACGTCGGCCGTCCGCCAGAGTCGATTCAAATTGCCAAATCGGATTCAGCGTAGATTCGTCAAGTTTGCGTCGGGCAGGAGGCTTAATCGGATCCGATTCCTCTCTGAGATTCCACCAAGGCGACCGACGAAATTATGGAAAAACCGGTGATGTCGTTCGGGGGTAAAGTCAGAATTGGACATGGGTCCATACTTGTTGACCCAATCCAAACCAATCCATTATTTTTGGATCCAATCCGATTCAATCCATTCTGGGATGTTCACAACTTACATCCCATCCAAACCGATCCATAAATAACTACGCGCCGCTAACTATTCTAATGCTGACGTTTAATCGTGGTAAAACCGGGATAGTTAAACGTTCATAAATCATAACTTTGAAAGAAACAGCATTAACTGTGCTGCAATGATCACGAATTTAAAAAGGGGGTCACAGACATCCCCCGATCAATCCAATACAATCCAATCCATGGATAAATCTAATCCATGTCCAACTCTGAGTAAACTTGTACGAAATATAGCTTCACACATTTGCAGCACATGTGCTTGCTTTTTCACACATCTTTGCCGACCAATGCGCGAATGGGATACTTTACCAAATTTAATTTTTATCGCAGAGCCAAATAAAACAACTCATCGTAAAAGGGGATCCAGCCCCTTGACCTCTCAAATGTTTTACCGACGTGTATCCTTCCTATCACATACCAACAGCAAGCCTTACGACCATGCTTCCCTGTTCAACAGCAAATTCCGAGAAGATGGTTTTGCCTATGGCGATCTAGTCGCAGTATAGAACAAATGTCCCGTATGCATTCGCACGACGAAATTCTAATCGTTGTAAAACAAATCTTAAAACGCGTTCTCATTTAAACAAACACTTATGTTTCCTGACTCTATAAAATAAATGTTTCAACGGGCTTATCATAACGTTGTAATCGGCGCTTGACAGTTTTTTTTCTTCACGACGAGGATGCCGATTTCATTCCCAGAACCCAACTACAATTGCGCGGACATCCGTATACACTAAGTAAACAACGGTGCTCTAGCTCAGCCATGCGTACCTCCTTTAGTAGTCGGGCAATTAATATGTGAAATTATCTCCCAGTTAACACCACAAACTTTTCCAATTTTAACAAAATGGTTTCAAGTTACTCACTTTTTTAAAAGTGAATTTAACATTGATTATGCTCAGGTTATCTCACCGGCTTCGTATTATGCTTTGTGTTTCTGTTTTACATGCTTACACGTTTTTATGTGTATACCACCACTTTATCAACTATGCAGCATGTTGGAGGCAGTCAGACCCTTTGTTGATTAATAAACTTGACTTGACAAATAACTACGTGTTATAAAATCTACCGTGTTGTGTACATTTCACGCTCTACATTCTACGACTGCCGTAGTCCTCTTCAAAAAGTTCGAAGTCGCTTTCTACCGTTCCACAACGGTGCAGGACGATTCGCGGACAAACCAATTCGCGGAGTTGGTCAATTCGCACCGAGATTATTCGCTCAAAATTTGACCGGAAATTTGGAATTACACGCGTTAGAAATGCAGTCTCAGTTCGAAGCGATTGTTAAACTGGCTTTCAAAAAAACGCATTGCATCCGAAAGATTTTAGGTGCTTTTTTCGCGAAAAGACGCTCGGGTAGATGTAATCCGAAAATGGGCTGCTGATCCGAAGCCGAAGCTGCACTCTAAATCAAATTCTATATCCGATAGCGGTTTCTGTATATGCAGTCCTTCGCGAATTGACCAGTCCGCGGTTACGGGTAACAATGAGAGCCTGCTTGATTCTCCCAACATCACCTAGGCCTGCGCACAATTCGCGGACTCATTAATTAATTCGCGGACAGATTCATTCCGAGACGCAGCAGTCAGATTACACAATCGGAAATCGCTCCAAACGCCGACCCTTTTCAGAGCCTGCAATCCGCGAATTGACCGGTCCGCGCCTCGTCCGGTTACCGTAGCAACGGTTGCCTAGGCGACCCGCGTCATCCCGGACTCGGTGTTTGAGTCGGCGCCGGCCGTATCGGCCGCTGCCGCGTTTTCCTGGCCAATCTGCACCGGATCGTACGTCTGCATCAGAGCGTGACGAGGTCCCGTGTCCTGCTTGTCGTCCAAGCTGAGACCCAGTGCAAGGCGACCTCAGTAAGACCACACCCGCGTCCGTCAGCCATCTTCTCCTGAGCGGATCGGGAATTTCTAGCGCACGTATCTTGCGCCTAAGCAGTCACGATAGCGCGGAACAGAAATGTCGGTAAGTTGACGGCGGAACTGTCCACGTAACAAGGATGAACCGCGAAGATCGTCGAAATACTGGTTTGTGCGGCAGCGTGGCGATGTCTTGTGTCCTGCTTGTCGCCATGCACATCTTCCCGCAGCATCTCATTCCTAAAACGGTTACAGCGACAAAAAGCACGAAGGTAAGTAGGCAAGTAAGAGTACATCTATGACGCAGAATAGCAAACAGTCACAATGCGCCGTGGTTGACTAATTCAGAAACAGAAATGTTTTCAGTTTCTGCTGGAAATGCGCGAAGTTCATGTCTTGTTAGTCGTATGGTGTGGTGGCAAGCTGTTCCGTGGAACGAAGCATGTCCTGGCGGCGGTTGAACGTAGCGGACAGCGATCAGTGTAAAGGCAAAGGCACTTATATAGCGACGCAAGCCACATACTGCAGCTGCAGCGGAGCTCTGCGTCACAGACAGAGGCCGGCGTTGAGTCTAGGCTGCAGCCCATGCCCGCACACACGGACTACGGACACTCCGGTGTAATGTTGTAGAGTGGTCTCTGCCCCCGTAATTCATGTGATTACATGGATTATCACTCATTTACCGACCTTAGACGGATAGAAGGCTGAGTTGGCCTACTTGGCTGACCTATAGCGGACAGATTATCCACTTTAGTTTAGCCATAGCTCTAGCGCTGATCAGGAAAAGCCCGTCGTCGACGTCCTAACCGCTGCGCCACACCGCCTATACCGAGGACGCCAACATGAGTACTCAAGTTAAAAATTAAATACATGTAAATTAGGGATGTACCGAATATTCGCTTCGTATTCGCTTCGGTGCCGAATAGTGGTCCGAATAGTGTATTTGTATTCGGACGAATGATGTCGTCAGAACGAATACGAATAGTTAGTCTGTAATTCTGTATAATGTATAGTGCAGCTAGTGACTACGGCCGACTTCACTCAGTCAGGGCCAGCTGCTCTCGCTCAGACCGCCTGATTATGGGAGACGAATGAAGAAGAAAGGGTCATGGCTAGACAGCATAGGCACGGCCGTAATTAGCGAGGGACATAAGGAGATGATAAATATCAGAACAGCAGGTGCAGCGTCAAAATGCTCAGCCGGCAACACTATTCATATTCGTATTCTTATTCGACCGAATAGTCTAAAACCACTATTCGGTACACCCCTAAAATCAACTCAATGATATAGACCCAAAATGTGATAGGAATCTGGACAAATCAGGCTGTAATTGATTTTTTTTATTAATGTTCGCCGTCATAGGGTTTGTCTGTGTGTTAACAGTGCTATTTTAATAATTTAAAAAATAGCTAATTTAAAAAACAAATATACCTGTCATGTCGCGTCACTGAGACAATTTTGTGAACACAATAATACATAGAAATATCACCTGATAACTGAATAAGAATTCGAATTATTATTTCTAAAATAAACTAGAACAAAAACAAATAAAAAAAATTATTGCATAATTAAATACGATCTAGAAACATCAAGATCTAGAAAGATTTTTAAATAGCACTGTGTGCTAACGCGTTTGTCTCCGCGAGCGTATTACATTCTATGTTACGTCGTAAACGACACAAACTGCTAATATTACTTGTCGAATGTCGGAAGAGGTTTGTTGAAGCCTTTCTTGCCGTGCAGCCAGTACGTCATCAGCAGACCTTTGCCCTATCGATACCACATACACGTAGAGCTCACTGAACCCTCATAATAATCATCATCATGACAATTATCATCAGTAATTTCTATTGCGCATACTCCGGCTGCTCGTTGGAGATGTCAGATAGTAAAACAGGGTTAAAAAGGCAAAAAAAGACGAAAAAAACATTAATGAAGAAAAAATGACATTTATCCAAAATACAAAGTCAAAAGCAGACACGCACAGGGTAACACAAACGACTGTAGCCTCAAGCAGAAAATACGCAAACGAATTCCGTTCAGTTCAATTTAGTCGAATAATTTAGACCAAAACCAATAGACCGATTTCCTAATTTATTCATATATGAAAAACTATAGATAGACTGTATATGATAAAATTTATCGCAACATATGACATATAAATCGTTTTACGTGTAGTTAATTAAAAGATGTTGAAGAGTGGTTTGGTAAATTAAATGTTTTATTGTCATATAAGTGCCGTATGTTTAAGTTGTAATATTAAATATAAATAAAAGACAAACAACAACAACATCAGATATCAACAACCTAGAATACTTTACACACGATAAATAGAAGAGTATATTTAACATCTGTATCCATGATTTTTATTTATGAATTAAATTGGAAATCAGGCTGTTGGGAGTCGGGACGCAAGCTGCGGCCGGACAAAAACGGCTTCAGTCTCTTCTTCGGAAAGTCTGTAGAGATGGTGCTGAATTGACGTGAAGTGGCAGACTGTTCCAGATGCGTAACGCAGCAACAGGAAACGCCCGAAGTGCGAAGAACGAAAGAGTTTTCACGAATTCTATTTAAGCAGCTGATCGTGCCCATTATATCGGCGTCTTGAATTGAATTGAAAGTGAATTTGTATAGCATATTGTCATGAAGTCATAAAATAATCTCTAATACGCTACTGTCACAGAGAGCGGGCATACAGCTATAGACTGCAGGCTACGCCCGCGCCCACAAGCCCAGAGCTGCGGCTAACAGCCACACGCGGCCCTGGTTTGCCGTTTAATGGTCGCCACCCTCGTGATTCATGTAATTACATGGATCACTACTCATTTACCGTATTCTGCCTCCGAAATGGCATATATTGTGTCGGGTGGGGCGTTAAACTCTACTCACTCACTCACTCATTTACCGACCCCGAACGGATGGAAGGCTGAGTTGGCCTGGTTGGTTGACCCTAGCAAACACTTTACCCGCTAAGTGGTCACATGTCAAATATAGATCAGGGAAAGTCCTCCAGCCAAAGACCGACGTAATAATCACTGAACCACTGAGCCATGCCGCCAACGGTTTTGATTCTTGTTTTACAATCACCTTTATTTGCCACTATACACGTAGGTAGTACAATATATATATATATATATATATATATATAT
>Ga0056115_1001818_pt1 | contig 10509 bp, 6 predicted proteins | sample WorMetOlspDAHAB1_FD_77007 | JGI IMG/M metagenome (GOLD analysis project Ga0056115, IMG submission 77007) | Marine gutless worms symbiont microbial communities from Max Planck institute for Marine Microbiology, Germany - Olavius sp. DAHAB.1 ... | reverse complement strand
GAAGCGTACGAAAGTGATGGTTTTGAAAGGATTCGTTTGCGTGCTTCTGGAAAAGGAATGTTGAGAGTATACTTCAGTTTAATGATCTCCTGTTCTTGTTGATATTTAGGACATTGTTTAGATAAAGATGGATGATCTCCAGAACAATTGACACATTTTACGGGAGCGTCTGAAGCATATGAAGTTTCTTGTGAATGAGAAACGCTGCACCTGTAGCAGACAGAGACTGTACCTCGGCATCGAATAGGTCCTACGATCAAAAGTCCAACACATCAACATCAACATTCTAAAATGAAACAACAAGTGCTTAACGCTGAACAACAAGTTTGAAGCAATCAGAGAATTGATTGATTAATTGATTGGAGTTTAACAGCAATTTCAGCACAAATAGGCTACATCGTGCATTTAAAAAGTATGTTGCAGTTAAAAAAGTGAAAGTTAACAATGTTGCGTGTTGGGAATACATACGATAAAACCATCACAATAAATAACTCTTCAATCTGGTCTTTGTACGGGAAACCCTTCGACATGAAAGATATCACGAGAGTAGTAGTCTTCCCTCCAATCACTTGGCTAACACACTAACAAACAAAACCAAACATCACAGAAAAATACACAAGTTAATACAACTCAGTAAATCTAAACAACTAAACTCAATAAACACAAGCTAACCCTCATTTGGTCGCCTGCTACGACCCTTGGTCAGGAAACGAGGTGGCCTCTTCTGGGACTTCACCGCCAGAAGGTGCAGAAGTTTGATAGTGCTGGTGTCAAACTGCAATTGAACACCAAAGACGAAGCAGCGTAAAAATATTGTAACCTGCGGAACAAAGCTGGACTGAATATAATCAGAGAAAGACATGGAGCAATAAGCACCTTCACTGCACGTGTCCACAAAATCCCACAAAAACTGATTCCATTTACACTGAATGACAAAAATTCTGCAAACCACTTTGCATGAAAAGACACTTGAGTTCATGTATACAATGAACAGTCATGGAAAAAAAGTTAAAAAAAAAGTGTTGTAAGCAATGACGATATGAAAAGATGAAATTAGCAAATGCAATGATTCTACAAACTGTCAATTAAATTGCTGAACACAGTTTAACCAAGCACAATACCATTAAATGCAGACAGCAATTTCATGCTTGTCTTCAATGAACTCAGTGATGTCTAATGACATGTACAGTCACTGTTTAACTAAATCTCCTGGATTGCAACAATGTAAACCACAGACTCACTGTAATGAAAACAAAAGAAATGCTGCAGCTTTTATTTTGTGTAAACATTCATTCATTTTGACTTCTATAATGACAGACCATAGAATCTATAAAAAAACAAATGGAGCTAAAATGTAAGTCAGTTGTCGAGACAATTACACGAAATGTTTAGAATATCCTATAACTCAATATACTGCTTCATCAACTGAAGTCAATTACATTCAAGTTACATTATGCAACACTGTGGACACCAGAGTCAAATGAGTGACAACCATTTGCTGAGTTGTCATTTGCTGCTAATGCTCACGGCGAAAAACTATGCAAACAATCTGACTACTAATCGACAAAAATATCTAGATTTCAAGACCAATCTTGGAAAAAGGTGCTGTTCAACTCTGGCAAATGGTTCCTTCACAGATAATCTGTGTTGTGCAGAATTCGATGAGTGAGTGAGTGAGTAGAGTTTAACGCCCCACTCGACACAATACAGGTCATTTCGGAGGCGGAGACATATGAAATACGATTGTTTACAGAGCATTATGCAACGAAATAAACCATGAAAACAAAAACTTAGGCTCAGCTGCAGCCTACAACTTCGACACAGTATATCAATCAAACGCTGTCGCACACTGAACAGCGAACACGGTCAACATAGTTGGAATCAATCAAACGGCGAGTGACTACGTCGCTCCACAGACAAACTGATGTCGCAAGAGATCCTTCGCTGAGGGTCGTTTGTCCTTGTTTCGCTGGAAACAAAGGTCAAGGAAGTCGGCCGCTTCTTTCGTCACGCTCCGTGTGACTTCGCTGATTGGCGGCTTCTCGGTGGCAATCTTGAAGATGGCGGCAACACCTTCGAGCTCATGCCACGGCGGATGTCCAGTCAGCATCTCGACCACCGTGCAACCGAGGCTCCTGCAAACCACAAGGGAAGCAAGTTAACCTCGGACAGGAAAGAAGGCACAGCATTTGTCGTCCACAAACTGTTAACTTAGATGGCTTCATAACAGCAGCAACGAATGAAGTCTGTTCGAACAGTGCGCCAGCAGGAACGCGACTTCACTGGTATACTCACTCCCAACCTGTATCGGTTGGTGCAAAGGGACGGCCAGTGTTGTGGACGGGAGGTGCGGTGTGGCTGGTAAACTAAAAGAAACTGGACAAAGACTGCTCACTGCACACTTGGCCTTGTTCAACACATGCACACATTGTTGTGTGGTTACGGGTTGAGCACTGGGCTTATTGAAGACATCAGCTTGTGATGGCCAAGCAATCGGTCTTGATTGCAAATAATAACACATCATGGTTCCACCAGACTCTACGGCGATCTGTAGGACACGTTTACAAAGTGATTGCAAGTTGCAGTGCTCTGGAGGCACAGAACTACTATCTTCCCAACTTCAACTTTCACAAGATTTGCTAACTCAGTATCACACTTACGTTACTAGACAACGAAAAGTTTTCTGCAAATATATTTCCCCAACAACAGTAAGTGTTGGGAGACTGTCATGCATCTAATGCAGTAAGTGAGGTAGAGTTTAACGCCACAACTTGAAGCAGTTTAGGTCAATCAGATGGGTCATTTCTAGCTAATTGCTTGAATGAAGCTTAAGAACAGAGCAACACAGCACATACAAAATCAAAAAACAAAAACAAAGATGAAACAAAACAAAATAGAAAGACTAAACAACGCTAGCCTGATTCAGGCGCCTGTAAAACAGATAGGCTTCTAGAGCCACATCTCATCTCATACAGTGAGCAAGCAGTTTTCATAGACGGCATGTGATACATCATTTCAGTACCACACAAGGTGTACAGTAAACTAGCTCATACAGGTGAGACTGCCACTTTACCAAACATCAGCTTTGCGTCCATATCCATTGCCTTCGATTATCTCTGGCGCCATGTAATGTGGCGTTCCTGTCATCGAGTGAGCAGCTGATCGTGACACTATCGTGTGAAGCCGTTTTGCCGCTCCGAAATCGGCCAATTTCACGTGACCGTCATGGTCGCGCAGAATGTTCGCACCTGCCAACAACAAACCAACACAAATCACTATTCGCAGTGAACAAGTGAGTTTTGCATAAAATAGGATATTTATGTCACCGTCCTCTGTCCCTTTATTAACAGATAATGCACACAAAGACTTGACACACCAGTCGTCAAAGGCTGGATCTTCCGTGCACTGGGCCCGACTGTTTGCCTCAGCACAGGTTTTATCTCTGCTTAGCATAGAATGAAACAGATGTTCCACAGATATGAAGATAACTGCATTTACACGCAGCACACTAAAAAGAGGACCACATAGGACCGTGTAGCGACTGAGCCTTTGAGTTTATAGGTGGATATGCTACAAAGTCTGTGATGCATGTGTCTGTGACGCCAAACTTACGCTTACCTTCCCAAATGCATAGCACAGTTACTCTGCCAGATTTGAGTTACTCTGCTTAGTGACAGACGCATTGAGTGCCAGCGGCTTGCCGAGTGCCATACTCAGCAATGCAGTGCTTGAGACTTGCACTCGCGACCTCACAATCACAAGACTGATGCTCTACCACTAGGCTACCAACCCATATCAGTACACTGGAGGCTACAAATGATTGGCAGCTGACCTTTGACGTCACGGTGAACGATGAGTAACTCGTGTAGATACGACAGACCATCAAGCACCTGTCGACTGTAGCGTCGAGCAACTTTCTCGCTCAGTGGACCATACTCCCGTATCTGGTCTTTCACTGAACCCTGAACAATGCAGCCATCAATTACTCACTTCACTACAACAAACACTGCGCCAAGTGTGCATTCTCCAAAAACAGCCACTGGACCAGCTTCTAATTTATGTGACCACAGATATGTGATTACGTATGCATCTGTGTTTTGGTGCTGGAAAGTCACTGTTTAACGTAGCATTACATGTGCATTACGTCTCAAGTCTTGTGATTTACACAGTGAATGCTATTACAAAGCAAACTCTCTCAATAATTACGTTTCAACGTCAGTGGCATGACACCCTGTTAATAATAAGATAAGATAAGAGAGCATTTATATAGCGCTTATAATGTCCACGGATACAGAGGCGCTTGGCGGCGGACCTCCGATTTGTCAGCGTTCAGCTGCAAGCCGTTGTGCAAGAACCACAGCTGCACAGCTGACGAGCAGACGGCTAGACGGTCAAGGGCCGGCGTCGTATTGCTTGTGTTCATCGCGATGAACAGATGCGTGTCGTCGGCGAACTGGTGGTACGACATACCGTGTGACTGGATGAGATCGCAGACTGGTGACACGTACGCTTATAATATGCTTATTACACGTATGTAATAAGCATATTTGTAAAGCACCATAAGGTAGTAACTTCAAAGGTGCTGGCGGCAGTTGCTTGTGTGTGCTAGTTATAGGACTTACGAAATAAGAATGTTTTAAGCCTAGATTTGAAAACAGGACAGTGAGTCGCTTGTTCGTTTTAATGTCAGATAAATATCTACATTACATCACACATACACATAAATATTTGCAACATTCCACAACTCACGAAATCAGTCTATTCTAACAATTGCTGGCTGTCACACTGGCATTATGAACATCATCACTCTGACAATCACTACTTTAACACAAACGAAAATTCTGCACGAGACCAACCCCGGGCACGTATTCCATGAAAATGGACAAAACTTTGGCGTCTCCTTCGCTGCCGAAATACTGAACAATGTGTGGATGTTGAAGACTCTGCAGAAGCTGGATTTCACATTGCAGCGCCCGGATTTCCTACAAGGTGCACAAAAATCACATCAAAAACAGGAAGGATGCAAGTTGCACAATAGTGCCCAATCACAACACATCAGTCACCTGTCACACTGTGTTCTAAATAGCAACATCGTTCATTCCCAGTTTTCCATATCGCAACATATTCTCAGCCACTTCTAGCTGACAATCACCAATTAAGCTGATTGTCTGACGCCAGTGTCTGTCTCTTGTTGGTTCTGAGAACAGGTGTTAGTGACCAGTTCCCAGCAATATTTTGGGAAAGCGCATCTCTGAGAATAATCTATACATATTACTATTATTGCCATTACTTAACCTGGCTTGCTACAAGCCCCAAGCAAGACTGCAAAACCATGGCTTTAGCTCATAATGTACAACAAGAAGAAATGCAAGACTGCACTGCATTCATTTATCATACCTTCGAAATGTGTTCCCTGGTGGTGAAAAACTGAACCTGCTTCACCGCCAGTTCACGTCCAGTTTCTTCGTCGTAGCAGAGAAACACCTGACCGAATCCACCTACGCCGAGAATGCGCCCTTTTTTCCATTTTGTTGGAGCAACGGGCACTAAACAGCACACACAATAATACAAAGGACTTGATCAAAGTCTAAAATTACAACAGTTATGTACAGTTCTTGTGTATCAAATAACTGATGCACATAAACACACATCGTATTAACAGCCACTTTCCAGTTGCCATTTTTACATCTTGTCTGGACACAACCTTTTTCAAGGGACCTAAAGCTTCATATCCCCATTAACGTAGTCCACACTTCATTTCTCGTTCTCACTTTAATCCAGCTAGAGCGCCCACCACAAGGTTGGAGGAAACCCAATTACTAGTGCATTTGATGCTGAATCAGAGATCTATAAAAGCTAAATCTCTATTCTGGCATGCAAACTGCAAAATTAACAGTATATGACCTCGAATATAAGGAGTTTGTTTGTCCCAGGGCTGAAAGTTCTATGAACCTGTCCACTACAATCTCAATAGTTGCTCCCATGAAGTTGGGGATGTTTGAGCACTTGAGCAATGAGAACACCACATTAATAGGCATTTTTTCAAAGACTGACCACATCTTACAGCTACTTACACCGGTTATTTTTGCTCTGTGCTGGTAAATAAGTTGCTGAAAACTGCAAGCTGACACTAACCTTTGCTGGTGTTCTGCTGTAAACCTTCAAGACTCCGCAAACTGCACGTCTGATAGGCCGGTCGCGATATCAGTGTTGGACTGACGACGTCGGGTGAAGAAATGTCTTCGTGAGGACCCAGGACGGAGTCACGGTTGTGGACGTGGCGTGGAAACGTGTATGGAGGTGTGGCATCTGCAGCAAGCATCCGCACACAGGTGGTCAACAAGAGTTAATATTGCTGTGAATGCTAAACGACGATGACATTCATCAGCAATGAACATAATTTGTTCAACACCATTTGGTCAACCATCCAATGGAAGTAACTTTAATACTCAATCAACTGCCAATCATATTCTGCTGTAAAGCAGACGTCTGACATCCTTTCTCTTTTCTCCACCCATCCTGTCCTTTGGAATGCAAACATTTTTTTTGCAAAATGAATGCAGATTTTTTGAAAGACTGTTTCTAGTTTTTCTGCCTCTTGTCCATCTTTCACCTGTCGCCATTAAACTGCGATAAACCGTAAAGCTACTGATACGGTAAAAGTGTTTAGACGAGGTTGAGTAATGTGCAGCACTGCAGAGAAAATGCGAAACACTGATCCAAAAGAGCAAGTAATCATGCAACAACGAAATTAGGAGCAGTGCTTGTTTTGCTTGAGGTGGCTACAACATAAAGATAATGTGGCATCCAGCTCACATCGCAGTGAGCAAACAAATTAGTATTTATTACCATCAACATCTAGTGCTTTGTGTAATCATGCTACACATGTTGACTTATAAGATCTTTTAGTGCGACGATTAATTGAAATGACAGAAAATATGAAAACAAGCTGAATCGCACACTAGCAGTTCACTTGCAATCACTACAAGCATTTTTCATCATACAGCACAGGATCTTTCAGTCCGCCTCCGAAATGACCTATATTGTGTCGAGTGGGGTGTTAAACTCTACTCACTCACTCACTCACAGGATCTTTCAGACTGAAACAATAATGTTTAGCTGAAAATAAAACATGCATTGTATGCGAGTGTGACATGTGAAGCTGCTACAGTATCTTCGTGTTAAACAACTTGCATGTGTTGTTGGAGCGTACACCTTCGTGTGTTGTGTCGTTTGTGAGCCTTCTGCAGGGAAGTCCCGAGAATGTGTGATGAAGACAGGTATGGTGTCGAAAACAGAACACGCATAGCACGAGTGTGTTAAACTCTTCTTTATAATGAAATGTGAAGCAGTTGATGACGGTGAGTTTCAGTAAAGTGTATGATGATGATGACGACGATGAGTTACAACTTCACTGTGACATCCAAATGCTTTCGTCGCATACCTTTGTCTTTAGTTACTGCAGCTTTCGACTTGGGAAATGTTCCCGCTGCTTGTTGCGTGTGAGCTCCACCAGTCTTCGACATGAACTGAGCTGTCGATCTGCAACAAACACATAACTCACCAACTACACAAACAGCTGCTGCTGGTGTCGATATAGCAGGTGGCACCAAAGCTGGCCTATATAGCCGCATGAGCAGAGGACTTCATAGGCCCAATGATCAACCCATACTTTCATACAACGTGTGTGCTGAGGTTTCTGGCGTTTTGCATGGAAGTCCGGAGAGTGTGTGAGTGAGTGAGTAGTTTGTTAACGGCACATCAGCAGCTGAAAGACAATTTTCATGCCATTTGGACGTTAAAGCAAAATCTAGATAACAAACAATAAGCATATTTGAATAAAAATAAAATATCATAACAAACAAAATAAAATCAAAACCAATAAGAACATTAAAAAAAGAAACAGTCTGATGCGTGTGTGGTGGCCATGTGTGAGCCAATATGCTGACATAAAACTTCACTATTTATGCCATTCTACAGTACAGTCCTATACACGGACCACTAGACTGCCTGGTTTTACTGACAGTGAGTTAAATCACAGAATTGGCAAACATTTTCCACGGTTATGAAAGAATGTTTTTCACTCGCAATGAAGTGTGTCTAAACTTCATTACATGTGGACTTAATTAAGGGATCTATGAACAGGACCATTAATCTCACCAAGCATTGGTGCATGACAAATAGAAGAACTTAAAAAGTGTGCATGTTATGAAGGCCAAGGTGTCAGCCTGGCTCCTTAAATCAATCAGACAAGGACACTCAGCAGCTCATTATTATATATCCCTCTGTTAAAAGATCATGTAATCAAAGGTCTGACCAATTTGAGCACAGGTGGAACTGCCCAGGACCATGCAACCTATGTGCAGTATGGAACAGACAACTATGAACCTTAAACTCTGGACATAAAATGTGAAAAGCACAAGCCTCTTTCACTTACTTTGAGCTGGCAGTAATATCACCACAGCTCTCAGATACACATGTGTCATGTCCAAGTCGAGTCTACACACAACACATGAAATACAACACAATATTATTATTATCATTCTTTTTTTAATAAACTGTAAATGAATTACAAACAAAGAAACTGAAACATGACTGAAGCAAATGAAGCAGTTTAAACTTGAAGTCACAAACAACACAAACACTAACGTCGAGATGAAATATCTTTAAATCGCACAATTTTAACCTGAATTTGGTGACCTGAAATTGGGATGTGGCTTATCTATAAGACAAACTCTACTACAAATATTTCCAGTTCATAAAACTACAACACTAAACTAGCAAAATGCAATTTCGGGCAGTTAGTGGTTTAGGCCAGTGATGTTTCGACGGTTAAATAAATCAGCTATTTGGTATCTGTGTCAATGCGTTAACCACTGATTATGAAATTCGTCGAAATTACCCTTCACCGACACTGTATTTCAGTCCGCTTCTCCATCCATCCAACCCACCCGCACGGCCGCCCGCGACGGTCGGCCCAGGGTATGTGGGAGGTTGGTCAGTCGGTCGGTCGATGGTATCAGATTTCCCACTATATTCAGGTGCGCAGATTCGTTCACTTGGGCGACGCACATTCTAAGCAGTGGGCAGTGTCATCTCTGTGAGCATACCTCGTTGACGCGCTTGACAACATCCACGAAGTACATCTGCGGCTTATCTATAGGAATTAATGTTTTACCGGGCTTTTGGCACATAATTGGGGCCAGCGGCTTATCTACGAGTGCGGCTAATGGTCGAGATTTTACGGTAAAAGCAAACAGACCACAATGTATACTTAAGCTGCATATCCACACGAAAGAAAATCCTGACAAAAGACTGCACAGAACACGTGAGCAAGGCACACACTGCTGCCACTTGCCTGATCCGGAATGAAATGTCCATGCGCATTAATATGACGACTTCCATTCTGCTGTCGAGGACCAGTCAGCTTGTGAGGCACAGTCCCTGGTGGCGGAGAATCGCGGTCCAGACGATCAGAGCCATTCAGATGACACATGGCTGACGTCTATGAAGCACAGAAAGGACAATTCACTCGTCTTGAAGCAGAACAGACACAACGAAGGCAAATGTTGCACCAGCCCATCTCATAGGATCGGTGGTCAGAAAATCGGCCCAGTAACATTTGCACCATAGCCAGGACACTTGGTTTAAATTTCAATTTTTGATTAAATTCAGGTGCTTTGGGGATTTAATTTCCAGGCACTGTTCAATGTTCTCTTTTACAAAAAAGTGGCATTGGTAAGTTATCTGTATAACAGTCAGGTCTGAGATGCATTGTCAGGTCAGCAACTGGTTTCTGATGACGAAACGCATTTAACACATGTCCACTCTGTAGACACATAGTTGCTGTCAGTCAAGGACAGTGGCACTGTTCACTCAATGTGCTGTTAGCTTGTCATATGAGCAGTTCAAAAGCAGAAGAAACAGCAATGACTGCAGTACCAAAATATACTGGGCAAAGCCACTCACGCACACACGTTGGTCCCAGTGGCAAATGCCAACAAAATTCCAGACAGCACTGTGTGAGTCTGGGTTGAGCGCTGTGACACCATCTGGTGGTAACTCCACAGGCCACTCTTTCACCACTGGTATAAGCAACAACAAACAACAGACTTGTACATAAATGTTGTTTTATGACATACAAATGGGAAAAGTGCAATGCAAAGCAGTCTACCGCTGCAGGATCTCTGGTAAAAAGCTGTCGTAATGAGACCGGCGTCGACGGAGACAAAGATGTGCTGGGATCAACTGCGGTCGGATGCAGCAGCAGCCGAAGCTTAGGGACCGGTGTCAAATCCACGAGATGCAGAATTTCATCCAAGTCGTGTTGACAGCGAATAGGAACCGTTATCTACAACCAGTGGTCCAATTATACCAAAATTACTAAGGGAGCCATGCAGGTGAAGAGGAAAAGCAACCCCTCCTCACTTCCTCCCCTCCTCCACTCCCTTCTCTTCCCCTTCCTTTATTTTCCCCTATCGCTAACTTCATCACTCCCTCCCTCCCCAG
>Ga0056115_1001817_pt1 | contig 10509 bp, 9 predicted proteins | sample WorMetOlspDAHAB1_FD_77007 | JGI IMG/M metagenome (GOLD analysis project Ga0056115, IMG submission 77007) | Marine gutless worms symbiont microbial communities from Max Planck institute for Marine Microbiology, Germany - Olavius sp. DAHAB.1 ... | reverse complement strand
GCGCTGTTAGATCCCCCAGCGGGGTCTGGGGCGGAGCCCCAGCCGAGATCGAATTTGGTGAATTTTAGCCTTAAAATCTGACATCTGGTGGCAACAGTTTTAATGATTTTACTGCAAATCAAGCCGTTAAATTTAGTGCAGTTTAAACAATAAAGAATTGTGACAGTCTAGCTTGCGGAATACATATAGGAAAAACGGACCAAGCGGACCAACGTGATCGCGTGGGGGGGTTCGTACGAACCAACCGAACCCCCCTTGGTTACGGGCCTGTTAATGTACAGTCAAGTCGCATTGCTAATTTGCTATTAAGACCGCGTTTGCGACTACAAAGAGCATATTATGCAGTTGTAAGTCATCCCACGGCTATCTAGCGTCAACACGATAATTCTCCAGCCACTTAAGCTAATGTCAAGCTGCCGGCAGAACAGGCCAGCACCGCAGTATACGCAAACAAAAGTGACGGCAAACTACTGCTTCAACGAAATGAAACTCGTATATAATTTATAACATAAAATTCACATCATTAAGTATAGCCAGTCACCCATTATCATGCAGTTAGTCTAAGAGTATAGGCCTGCTATAATAAAATAAACGAGCATTCGCGCTAGGTTTATGCTCGAGTTTTCTAAACGACATTACGACGAACATTATGCAACTCATCTATCAGAAACAGATCCACGGTTCGATCACACTAAAACGAGTTTTGAGTTTTGAATTCAGTTTTATTCACGCGTGCGTCGAATAAAGCAATTTGACTACACAGAGGGAATAAAATTAACATCACATAGTCATTTAAGCGGTGTTGATATTTGCTTTGTATTAATTTTTACTAATGTCGCCTGAACTCTTGTCGTGCTTATGACAATATGAGTTAATAGCTATCCTCGATATCATACGTTATACAGCGTTTTGAAATGCACAACAATGTTATTCAAGCGTTGACTGAAGATGCGAAAATAATTGAGAACAGCGGCACTAAATATTCGGCACTGCAGCTGATTGCGTGGAAAATGCGGGAATTCGGCAAAGACAGAAAAATAGGGCAAAAGAAATAAGGCTATAGCAGAAAAATGCAGTCTATGAAAGCACAACAGTATTTACTAACTGGGTAATTATTACAAACCTGTTATTTCAGTTAAATTTCATGACATTAAGTTCGTCAATCTTAAATAACACGCTTGTGGAAAACTCGAATGCCGAAAAATGGAGTTAACAGAAACAAGCAACCGCAAATGCACGACATCCGAAATTGAAATGAATGCCTACAACGTATTTTCGGCACGGATGAAAGACAGCGACTATTCACTGTTCACAACACGCAAACAACAGTACATGTATTACATGTCTGCTGGTCACTGAAACACGCACGACATACAGCGTGCATGTCCAAAAAGGAATCCGCTACCGTGTTAGATCGTATTAAAGCCTGCTACTGATTTTTGATTCTTTTTTCGTCAAATTAGAGCCAAAGAAGCTTAAAATTATTAGTTGGTATTACGTATTATCTGCGTGTCGTAATGCGTGACGTCAATTACTGTGCGCGCACCGCAAAGCTGCGATATGGGTAACATAAGTGCAAATGATGTCATCGCTCCCTCGTGTATCAGTTCACCCTAGCACGCTATTAAGTCCACCCAATAACATCATTCAGAAGGAAATTCACTCAAAAATTTCTTCCATCCTCATCTTGTTTTTCTTTTCTCGGGTTTTCGATTAAGATTTGCTCATTTGCAGTTATTACAACTCGCATTGCATCTTACTGCAGATTAACACCGTCACATATTACACCATGTATACAGGGTCACCAAAAACTAAGCCACTGTCATTAATCATCATTAAATCATATTTAAACCCGCCATTATGGCTAGATTTTCGTCGATTTCGGATATAAAATGAGTACAAGTATATAATAAGTTTGTATTAAATATTCTATGTGTGACCTAATTTGTCACTTGCTATGTTTGAAGCTGCGATACCGGTGAAATCAACGCATCTAATAAAATCATGTTTGAAGGTCAGAAAAAAATAAAATATGGAAATCAAAGAAATTTTTTTACATAAATCTCCATCTAAAAGATTGTTTTGAAATGGAATTCACAGCTTGCTAAGGCGAGATGATGCCAGAGGAAGCGTTAACATCATTTACCGTTTCTGACGCATATCGCTAGTTTGCAGGTCAAGCATAGTTATTTAGGTCAGAAAGTAGGTCACGTACAGAATATTTAATGCTAACGAATAATATTATAGTGCTTGATTCATACTTTAATTTGACGAATAAATCTAATCTCATTGACAAGCTTTAATACGATTTAGTACGACTTTTTGATAATTTGATAGTGGCTTACTTTTTGGGGTGAATGAGTAGAGTTTAACGCCCCACCCGACGCAATATAGGTCATTTCGGAGGCAGAGTACTTTTTTGGGCCACCCTGTAGAATAGTTAACACCAGATGATGTTCTAGTGCTTCTGTTGGTTGGCGATTAACTGATAACTGCTTATATGGATTTTTCGGGGTCTCCCTGTCGCGGTCGTACACTTTCCGGCGCAGAAACAGGTTGGTCACAATACAGGAAGTGCAGAACCGTGTTCGCATGCGTATGTTTCGCAGTTGAGCGCCACGTGTAAAGACATTTTGCGTGCAAACTGCTTCTTCCTCGCTGCCCCGAAAACATGAATTTATTTGTCTCTGTTACGACCACAGACCAATAAATGCTATCTATTCCTAGGTCCATGGATACGACTGTTATTGAGACGTTGCAGCGAAGCCGCGTTGGACAACCGCGCCTGCCTATGCTCCCACGCTCAAATGGAATCATGTACAACTGAACACAAACCAACTATCGGCAACAGTCAACTGGGCGAAAACAATGGGGCGACGCGGCGACAAATGCCAGGTTATGGTAAAAGTTACATTTAGAAATCGTTATTTTTCTCCAGTCGTCTGTCGCCCAGATGACTGGCAACCTCGTATGAAATGTTGTAAGAAAACGACGTTAACTTTTGCATTATTTTTTTGCAGCAATGATAAACTTAACGCACTTGTAACGTACGGCAAAGACCGAAATAGACAACATTTTCCGGAACGAAAAGCACAGACGCGCACATGTTGCTCACATCTGTTTGCATGAAACTGCATGAAAATCGGTTTCGATGCAGAGAAGAAAATACATTTTATTATTTTATTTCGTCAACGAAAAATGTTTGCGAATGTGACACACGAAGTGCCGCGTAGTCAGAAAAGGCAATGGTGCCCGTCAAAGTCTGCAGAGAATCATTTAATCGGACATTACTGGTGGGCCAAAATCATTAACAGTGTGGACTTTCTCATATTCATTTATGGAAGGACAGAGAAACATTAGCCTTTGGCAGCTTTATATCTAGTTACACCGATTTTAGGTGTCGACATCAATCCGAGGGATTCTGTTTGTCGCGCGATGCATGGGTTCTACCATATTAATGATATGCAATTTCACTGGAATTTCACCCGAACGCTAATCCACTAAATTTTGAACTTCGTAGCTCTAACCGTTTCGGAGATATAAGCATTTGAAGTTCCGATTAACGGACCCTCAAAATTATCGATGCATTACCATTCATGCAGTGCTAAAATGACACTGCGTTATGGCGCGGCAACTCGGCGCTGACGTAGAAGTGCACGGGGCAGAAAAATCACCGTCACAAAATATGTAACCTAATAATTAATACTTAACAGGTTAATAGTCACCAAAAACTCGGCCTAACCCTGAACCTAACCCTACTACTAACAATAGCTATCTTCTATAGAGCAGTTACGTGCACTTCTACGAGAGAAGGCTCGGCAATTCTGCGCACTGGCAGGGAAAATGCCCCTACCATTTTATCGTTCCCTATCGCACTGACATATTGCATAGACTGACCGACTGACTGACTCACCGGCGGCCGCGGCACATCGAAGCATCAGAATGGCGTGACTGATGACAATGAAGAGCAGCATGACGTCGCTCAGCAGCCGCTGCAACTTGCCTCGTCTCATCGCCATTTCACGACCGTCACCAGACGAAGCAATAACATGGAACGAGGCGGCGGCGACGGCCGAACGACGACGGCGTTGGCGCTGTGCGTCGACGTGACAATAGGATTCGTCCAAGCCCTGCCGATGCCACGCTGCCACAGTTGTCGTTAGAATGGCAGCCGAGCACCGCCGCCGCCGTCGCATGGCGCTCGTCCGTCGTACGTCTTCGTTAATCGGCGACCGCCGGCGCGACTGCGGCGGGACGCACCGACGACCACTGACTCGGTGGGTGGTCCGCGTCAGCCACACCAGCAAACAATCTCACGACGAATACGGCGTCGTGACCAGATTAAATAATTAATCTTGGCGCAGTCGCTTTTACAAGACCGATTGCGGCGTGACTGAGATAAAGCGATCTCATGATTAGTTGATCAGCGGCTATACGTCTTATCGTGCGGGCGCGCAGCACTGCAGCAGCCGCTCGGCTCCACTGCGCTCCGATCAGCAAGTGGCGTAACAGCAACGGCGTCGTGTAACTTACAACAAAATTATTGGCACTGTGCCGCGATGCCATGTGTCGAAACGCACGCACATGCCATCGTTGACCACCGTGTTCTAGGAGTGAAATTCGCTCCCCTCTCTCTCCTCCCCTCCCCCCGGTGGCGTTATGTGCGGCTGTATGGTAACCTATCTTCTTCTTTATCATCATCGTCAGAAGATGACAGAAATTATTTCAAGCAGTTGAGGCTCGACGTCGCCTTCACCCACCGTCATCATCATCACTGATCGACCGTTGTACACGGTTGTCGACTGTCGGCGACTGAGCCTTCCGGTCGCTGCTGACCGAATCTGCAACGAACTACCACGTCTGCACTCTCTGCACCGTTCCTGTGAGTTTTCGGCAGTCGTCTCAAGACTCATCTTTCCCGACTCTCCGTTGTGTTTTACGTCGCCCAAACTAGAACAAATTCTGGAACGGATATATACATTTCATCTTCGGGAGTTGTGTGGCAAACGTATACTCAAGCAGCGACCGTATTGTAGTGTTGAGTTATTCTACGGCGAGTCGCTGAAAGAGGAAGGCGCTCTCGCGGTGGTCATCTGTGCTGTGTGTGTTTGTGTGTATGTGTGTGTGTGATGAGCCTAAGTTTCCAGGCCACTCAACAGGCCCAGACCGTCATACAGTTCCAGTGTATTATCAGGCCTAGCTATTATTGAAGAGGTTTGACACGTTACTTTGAGAATGCAGATAGGTCTACATGACTGAGATAAGTAGGCTATGTTATTATTATATTGACGAACTAACAGAATAATTACGACGACACCAGCTGTACTTTTTAATCATGGATGCCCAGAGTGGTAAATCATATTGTATCAGTAGTGGTTTCAACTGGTTTGTTACGTTTATAAAGCATAGATTATTGATTTAGTGAATTCATACGATGTTGTAATTGTTTTTTTTATTTTATAGTCGGCATCAGGTGTTGTGACCGCGGCCTTAGGGAGAGTAACGCATTAAGCGTTGCAATCACCAGGCATGCCGTAGCATGATGCAGATAGATGGAGGCAGCAGCAGATGCCGAAACGTCAGGCGGACCTGAGCAGCGGTGATTTAACGATCGCCACATGTACGCACGTTAGAATGACGGACAGATTTTTTACCCCGGCCGCCGCCAAAGTCAATAGCAGGGCAGCGGTAATTAGCTTCAGGAGAGACGTGGAGGACAGCGTGGGCCAATCGCCGCCAGCGCCCGTGCTGTCTGTGACTGAGTGTCTCTATATGCTGCGACTGGACGACTGAAGATGGGAGTCGGAAAGTCATTAGACGGTCGTTGGATACTGTGAGCTGGCGTGCCGGCTCACCTGATCGCCGTGGATTATATGGCAGATCATCCGCCAGCTGCGCACTCGCTGAATTACCCTTTCAAATCAGTTGAAGTGACTTCATGACGTGCCGGAAAATGCGGAACAAATTAGTATTGTTAAGTAAAAAAGCGAAAAAAGCTTGAAATGACGAATCACTGCGCGGACACAACAGGAGTTGAGAGAAAAAAAACGATTGAAGAGATGAGTCTTGAGGCGTTTCCACAAAACAGTGACGTTGTCGACGTCACAACGCGGTGTTCTGCAGCACAGTGAGATAAGTAAGTACAGACAGTACATACATACATAAGTACAATTTTCTGGTCATAAGCAACATACATTATGTTATGTAGTTTAAATAGTAACCGCAGGGCCCCAATTTAACAACTGCCTCGACAATCTGTTAGTAGTTTACAGAAAAATCGCAGTGTGAATCCTCCTTTAACTTCGCTTTAGAAATCGTCGTTAGAAAAAAGGAGGCAATAGAACCCGTCCATGTGCAAGTTCAGTTTCAATTCACAATTTTATGACAAAAACCAAACTGTTTGCATAATATTATGCAAAATACAATGTGACGAAAATTTCGGATATCCGGAATGGTTCCAATGGAGATATCCCCTCATCCCATGCAGACGATGGCAGTGAACAGAACCGGGATAACAGGAATCCCAATTTATGTCTTGTCTTTTGGGCCTTTAAATATCGTAATCCGGTATTGCGTAAAGGCCGGTACACACTACCCGTACGAACGGGACGTTTTTACGGTCGGTCGTTACGGCTCAGTTTTGACAGGTCTTTGTTGTTCCTTGTTAGTTCGCGATCAGACAGCAGTCGCGAGCAAACTATCCGATAAAAACAGTGCGAGACGTGAAGCGATGGCGAGATAATGCGTCTTGAGCATCAGCGAGTGAGCGTGCTGCCGACCGCTAACGGAGCACAATCACAGACTGACCAACGACTCTATGGAGACTCATTTCATCGAGTATAGGGCAGTGACGAGCCATCGGTGCCATAGCTGCGTGCCCGATGTAAGGACATTATCGATTATAGCTGCTGGACACCGTGCACTAATGCTCCCCGGCCGCCGATAAGATCCCTATTTACGACGATGCACTGCAATGCGTTATAACACAACAGTTCTCTATTAGACCACCTACTCGCAGAGCTCAGTCGTCATCTGTATAGCCACACAATAGCCTACTGCCTGCGCTGGAGTGTCGTCAGTTATGCACCGAGTCGCAAGTACCACTGTGTGAGTGCAATTCTGACTCATTCGAGTACGAGTTGGATGCTGAAAAGTGCAGTTGCTTAGCAGCTTAGCTACGGGTTTAGGTTAGCTGTCCAAAATAGCACTTACACTCCGTGTCATGTAACAGTGTATTGTATGGGCTATGCTCTCGCTAAAGAACTCGATAATAATAGGATAAAAGTAGTCCGATAAAAGTAGGCCGCCCTAGTGGTTAGTGCTCGCATGCTCACCCATGCACCACGCTTTGGCTGCCGCTGAGGTGAAAATATTGTATACGGTTTCTCATAAATTTTAGTCTGAAAAAGTTCCCAGCAGATGTATGGACCGTCCATATCATATATCACATTATGATGCTACCTAATGTCAACTTTTATTTCCATGCTACGAGTTAAGAGTAAGACTTATAAACACCAGCAATATTATTTTACATAAAAATAAAGAAAGATGAACTGGTGGTGATAATGAAGGCGATGTTGGCTAATAAGTAATGTCGCAGCCACCAGGAGCCAAGGCCTTCAGTTGTAGGTGTCGACGCCGGACTGACCTAAACAGTGTCGAGTGGGGCGTTAACATTCTACTCACTTCAGTATATACATGGTCGCCCAAAATTGGCACATTTTGTACGCCTAATAACTTCACAGAATATTGACCAATTTTCAGACTTTTTTCACTGTCAGAATCAGGAGAAAATATTTGTAATAATACTATCCACCACACCTCAAATGTGTAGCTGCACTACCTTGTGAAATGTCAATGTCTTAAAGTGATACATGTTCTCCTGATTCTGACAGTAAAAAAGTTTGCAAATTGGTCAATATTTGATGAAGTTATAAAACGTAGCCTACACAAGATGTTCCATTTTTTGCGCAACCCTGTATCGTGCGTTACAGGAGTTTATCGACTGCGTGATGAATGTCTGGACCATGACCATTGTGTCTTCCTGCTACGTACAAAGGACGACTGGTCGCAGTCGCCGCAAGTGTGCGGTGAGCAGTCTTTGTCCGATTTCTTGTCACCCCTTCTCACCGACCCATCCCATGCATGGTTGGGGTTTCGGTTGACTAGCGAAGTCGAGTTCCTAACGGCGCGGTGGTCGAACGTAGATTATCCCCCGCGCCTGCCGTTATACAGTTCCAGTGTATTATCAGGCCTAGCTATTATTGAAGAGGTTTGACACGTTACTTTGAGAATGCAGAATGTGACACACGAAGTGTTCACAGTGAATAGAAGACGACACCCTCTTTCCTCAGTGGGATAATTATCTCCATCTGCACTTACACTTGCAGCTTTTCAACGACCGCGCGCGCAACATGTGGCTGACTTGACCAACTGTATCTACAGGGTGGCGCCCAAAAAGTAAGCCACTATGACTAATCGTCATTAAATCGTATTAAAACCCGCCATTATGGCTAGATTTCTCTTCAATTTCGATTACAAAATGAGCACAAGAATATATTATATCTGTATTAAATATTCTATGTGTGACCTAATTTGATTTTGTACTGGTTTACTTTTTTGGCTATCCTGTACCAACCACAGCAACCGATTCGCTCTCCTGCTGTGACAACCAACGTTTGATTCTCGGACCCACGTGTAAAGTGCGCTTTAATGTGGTTTTCTGTTGTCACTTTTATTGTATTCATTTTCATTTCATAGCGCTCTATCTTCTGTCTCTGGCGAATACAACTATCCATTACACGTAATTCGTGTCAAATGAGCTAAACTGCTGAGGTAAGATGGCAATTGAAATCGTCGACAGAATGGTGGCTTTTCGACTAGCCTATTGTCGACTGTGTATCGAGTCGATGATGTCTCAGTATTGACTGTTCGTCAATAAATTCGGTGCAAGACGACATTGTGTTTAGTATGCTCGCAGCATCCTATCGACTGCGTATACGCCAACTCAGTCGGTAGTCGCCATTCGTTTAGCAGATGCAGCGTCATTTGAGGCAGACCATCCACTAATGTCCTTTTCGGTTCTCGCTTCGTACTCGCTCGTTTTTTTGCTAGATAACACTCCGCTCACCACACAACAACAAATATATACCGTTTGCAAGCAACGCTGTTGTGAACAAGAAATGCAAGAATATGTCAATATTGCCTTTAGCGCCGGGACTAAACAGTTGAGACCGCCCACCAATCTCACGTAGAAGCCTATAGTTACCTCACAAAACAAATCAACAGACTGTTATTAATTTCTTTCACAATTAACACTGAATAGTAGACTATATAAACTGAGTGACTGTCAAGATTATCCAAAGATAGGCCTATACGTAAGAACCATAAGAATCGTTATTCTGCCACTGTTTCACTTATTCAGTTGGCCATTTGTGTAAATTGATGACTAAAGCCTGTAATACTATGCTTTTACATTAATGTGGATTCTGTGATGAATTGATTCAATCAATCAGTGCTTGTCATAGCGTGGCCGACAGACCGCGCGACATTAAGTGGCAATGGTGTTATGCTGTCGAACGCCATAGCCATCTCACATCGACTGCATCCGCCACTTTGTAAGAACAGCGCAGCGTCGAAAACTTAACTATGCTTGCCTGTTTCCCTGTTACTGCGTGGAACTGGACCAGTCTACAAATACCTTGGCTGGAATAAGAATGTTGTCGCTGAATCGCAGACTGAACGGTAAAGTTCATGCCCCGAGTGAACGGCGACGTCTCATTCATATGCGGGAAAAATTTTACCCTCTCCTATCCCCCCCCCAAAAAAAAATCCACATCTATCAAACGATTGCCATCTAATTTGGTAAAAAAATCGATTACGTCCATGAAACGAAAATGCACACCAAAAGTTGTACAAATCATGCATAAAATGTGACCAACTTTCTATCACTTCAGTGCAATGACCACCTGTCGAAAAATGAACATTATCAATATATGAATGGCTGCTAGAAGAAAAACATTTAGGTCTATTCACAATGCATTTAGATTTGCTTGCATTAAAATAACATTAAACTCGTTAGCAAATTTGTCACATATAGCCAACAAAATCCGCATATCGTGCATAGTAAGATATATTAGCGTAATGTCATATGCAACTTATTTAGTTATTTATTTATTTGTTATGAACTTCGTACAGAGTACACATCTATCAAAGGACAGCAGACCTTGTCCAGCTACATAAAAACATAAAAAAAATAAAAAAAAAATTAAATCTAGCTTGTACAACAATACTCCAGTGTGACGATTTTTAGGTATAGCGAAGCTCGTTACGCTTCGGCGATTTTCTTCTGCGATCGTGCAGCCATAGCAGAACTCGTTACGCCTTAGTGGTTTTCGTACCTGTCTATCTAGTTGCACCTGTTGTTGTTACCTGCGTTTGATATACTGTGTTCACGGTTAGTTTCTCCGTTTTTTTTGTGTATTAAATAATGCAGCTATGATTATTTTG
>Ga0056115_1001816_pt1 | contig 10510 bp, 10 predicted proteins | sample WorMetOlspDAHAB1_FD_77007 | JGI IMG/M metagenome (GOLD analysis project Ga0056115, IMG submission 77007) | Marine gutless worms symbiont microbial communities from Max Planck institute for Marine Microbiology, Germany - Olavius sp. DAHAB.1 ... | reverse complement strand
CGCGCTGCAAATCTCCAAATCACCGGTTGGCAGGTCGTTGGTTTTCGATAATCAGTTGTTGAAACGCGATAATGATTCCGATAATAGAATTCGGTAATCGATTTTCCGATTATTGTTTAACATCCCTAATATGAAAGTCACTCGGAACTTGAACTAACATGAACTGATGATGATGATGATGTGAAAACTTTTTCAAAAACATATGACTGCAAAAACTGCTGTTTGATGTGTGTGAAAATGAAGGTGACAATCTTCACTGCTCACCTCTGGATCGGCCATACAAAGCCCATATATTGGCGTACTATCCGGAAACTGTTCACGGTGCTCACTTTGATGCAGATGCAGTATGCATGGTCAGTATGTTGTGTATGTCAGTTTTTTTTAAAATTTTTTTTATTAGGTCATTTGTTACACAGGCTGCTACTCGTACTGGATAAGCAAATTTGTGAATTGCTTCAACGTATTCTACTGTTTTGGATGATTTTCACGGTTGATCTTGTTAGTGACTGTTGAAAAGTTAACATGACAACCTAGCTGTCTGTTTCTTTTACGTGTGACTGTGTCGTCATTATTTGCCCAAATTGGTGCAGCTGTCCAGAGCATTTCAGTGCCAGTTTCAGTCAAGAACAGTTGTGCATTGTAAAATATTATATTGTATAATGTACTTTATTTGTGATGTATCTGACTTTATAGCTTTGTCATCCTCGTGGATTGAGTTTTCGCACACAGAAATATGGCGGACCACGGGATCCACAGTTTCACACGTTCATTATCACTCGTGAAGACGGTTCTAGGATGTATGGCTCTTCACTCGCATTTGATGAGAGAGTTGACGATGAGGAAATCTGTCTGGCAATGCAAACTTTACAGGTGACGGACGTTCATTTCATTAGCGTTTTTGTTAGGTTTGCACACGTTGAATTGTAATGTGTCTGTGTATGACAATTATATCAACTAAATAAGCAGCACAGTTGGTGTGTGAGTGATATCATATGAACTCTTTAAGTTTACTGCAATATTTTTGTTGTTGTCACCAGATGTATGAGTAGTGTTTTAGAAATTACACTGTATGCTGTTTGTGTGTTTATATTGTATAATGTATATATATATATATATATAGTAGTAACATTGGTGATTGAATTCAGTTTGTGTGGAAATTAGTTGCTATGTGTAGAACAAATGTTGGTATTTGGTATTACTGTTTTCATGATGCTCTAATTATGAGATGCAGAGTATGTTTGAAGAGCAATTTATGCTGTGAGACTATAAAAATATCAGATGCATTTCCCACAGGTCTGTGTGCGTTTGACTGGCAGTCACTGCATGCACTTATACAGTTATGACATGTTAAGTCAAGTATGCTGCATTAAAGTTGATATTTTTAATGTTATATTGATGTATTGTATACTGCATGTATGTGTGTTGCGTAGTTGATGCATGATGCTGAAATGAGCAACACTCAGTCATTAACTTTGGGTCGAAGCCCTCGCCATCGAACAGTCGATGCATCTGTTCGCTATGCAACCGCTCCACGTCACTCGTCTGCTGATTCCAGAATCAGTCCATATAAATTGCGAGAAAATGGCAGCGCTGCGCAGAACGTGCGGTCGGCAGGCAGAAGTCCCAGGTAATGCTGTTTCACTGAACCAAAACTTAACTGTTTTGGGACCAAAAATGCTGTAAAGCTTCACAAACTATTAAGGTTTGTAATATTGGTTTGAGATATTTTAACACCCACCAAATTTTTTGTATTTGTGGTTGTGAGTGTACTTTAGTCAATAATGAATTGAACCAGTATATTTAATGGTGAAGATTACCATAGAGTTGTTTAATTGTTATGTGTTTTCATGACATTCGTTTGCTTGACTTATCTGATATAAATTTACCGTACCTAGTTAAGGTTTCTTTTCCTTAGCTTTTTGTTGGGAATAATTTGCACTTGTGATGTTGTTTGATAACAGACGGAGTCCAAAACACTTGGAAGCAATTACAAGGTCTTCGAATTCAAAGTCTCCAGTGATGCGAGTCTATGATCGCTTACGCGACACACTGTACTGCCGACGATCCATTTGCATAGTGTCCAGCATCCCGTTGGTTGCGACTTTTGAGCGTATTCTGCGTTCTCTGCACGACACTGTCATCAACTCTCAGCCGTCTGCTGTTGTCGACACTTTATCAAATTTGCTGAATGACGTTTCGATGCCTGCGGCTGGAACTAGCCTCCGACTCACTGTGCCAAATGGATCACTTGTTTGCCAGAGACCGGGTAAGCAGTGGTTGCATGTTCATTCAACATTTGCTCATCATTAGTAACATTGGTGACCTTAAAATCACAGATTCATTGTATGGCTCTTTTTCAGGACATTGTTGATATGGCTCTTTGTCTCCATGTGCTGTTACAGTGTCATTGAATTTGTCAGTTGTGATTTGGCTTAAAACCAGTTTGATTGGAAATATTGAGCATATCACTAATGTCACATTTGTACATGGTGTTTCACCCATAAATATACATACTAGGTAGCACTGTATAGAGTAGGGTTAGGGGCCTATAGGCCTACACAGAGATGCAAAGGGCCGTGCCTGCCTGCCCAGGCATGCAGATGCGAATGGGGTTCGCATAAAAAGGTAAAGGGCCAAATAATATTAGCAAATGTGTATAAGGTTAGTTCTTTGCGTAAGCATTTTGGGCCTTTTCGTCATTGCTGGCAGTCTTTGTTGTTAATCTGGCAATTTTTACACAATTATTGAAGCAGTTAAAGATGGTGATACTGGAAGTCACTGGCTAGTTAGTGCGGATGAACATGGACACTGTGTGCATGCATGGATGCATATTTGCTAACAATCGGGTTGAGACGTGTGTGAATGATGTGCAGGCGCAAGTGACCTGCCGTTGTTAGACTATCCACTCCGACAGCTGTTTCATCTGCTTGGTGTCCAGTCCGTGTTGGACATCTTCACTGGCATGCTGCTTGAACAGCAGATTTTGTTCTACTCTTGTGGTCAGTGAGTCACTTTGCAACATACCAACGCACATTTTAGCTCTATTTCATTGCTCTTTTAAGATATTGGTGACGATCCGTGGTTACCAGTCACACCTGAGTCTCCTTATTTTTCTCTTTCATATATTTCCTGTGTTTCGGTGCATTTTATATCAAAATTGTTAATGTAGAAAGCATTAGAGTGTGTTCACATTTATTAATGACTTAAATAACTTGCCAGAAACAAGCCTGCTGGTTTTTGGACTGGTGTTGTTGTGGTGTTTTTTGCCTGTTTTACTGAAATTGTTTTCGTAGTTTGTGCTCAGAGATTCTTCTTTGCATTATATCTTGTCGGTGTTAATTGCAGTAAAATATTCTGATGTTAAATTTTGTTGGTGCCACTCTGTTGTGTTGTGGCTGTTGACTGTAGAATTTGAGCGACTGATGCTGGTTGCTGAGGGTATAACGTCACTGTTATTTCCTTTTACGTGGCAACATGTATATGTGCCGATATTACCAGCGTCAATGCTGCACTTCCTTGACGCTCCAGTTCCTTTCATAATGGGTTTACAGGCTGACGACAGCAAGGCTTTGCTAGATGCCTGCTCACAGGTTGCTGATTTTTTTCTGTCATAACTTTGCGGTTTTTGATGCCATCACACTTCGAGAACCAAGACAGCAACTTTTTTGAGTATGTGCTTGCAGTGGTTGTGGTTATTTGTTTTTCAGATGTCTATTAGTTTGACCACGTTAAGTCACTTCTTTCAAGAGCAAATGGTAATTCTTTGTTATGGCTGCTTTGAGTGAATTTCTTCACGTACAACCTTCCTCGGAACATGGGAACTACTCTGATACAAAGATGGCTTGTATTGTAGATAGGAGGCACTATGTAGCTGGCTAACTAAATTAGGAATGTACCGAATATTGCTTCGTGTTCGCTTCGGTGCCATGTAGTGCTCCGAATAGTGTATTTATACTCGGACGAATAGTGTCGTCAGAACGAATACGAATAGTTAGTCTGTACATGTATAGTGCAGCTAGTGACGTCTGGCCGACTTCATTCAGTCAGTGCCAGCTGCTCTCGCTCAGACCGCCTGATTATGGGAGACGAATGAAGAGGAGAGGGTCATGGCTAGACAGCATGCAGATTGCAGGCATGGCCGTAATTATAGCCATGGACATAAGGAGGTGGTAAATATCAGAACAGCAGGTGCAGCTTAAAAATGATCAGCCGGCAACGCTATTCGTATTCTTATTCGGTCGAATAGTTCACAGAACTATTGTGTGGTTACGGAATCATTTGGTCTACTGAATGCCTCAGCTCATGGTGGGCAAGTAATTGGTCATCCATGACAGACAACAACTGTTTGTGTTTCTTATTTGCAGGCAAATGTCTGGCTAGTAGACTGTGACAGCGGTGACGTTGATAAGCCGGATGAGCCGCCAGAATTTCCATTTGTTAAGATGCTTCTGCAAGATCTGGAGCAGGAGTTGCGTCGTCATGGTAGCCTGGCTCGGTGCAATGAGCCGAACCAGAGAGACAGTGGATGCATCCGTGACAGTGTAATCAGCACTGGTGACGGAGACCCATCTGCCACTGCCGAGTGAGTACACTTATTTTTCTCGTAATGTGTCTCTAATTGTTGAGCCAGAAACTCAACAGTTCAGAATATGACCAGGCTACCAGCACTAAACGACTACCTAAGGCACCGACATCTGTCTGATTTTGGTCACATTGCTCGGCTGGTAATAGACGTCCCTGCAAATGGAGTACTGATGGTCAATGTTGCCAACAGTGTAGCAACCACCAGTAGAAGCGGTTACCTGCCTGTTCATGAAGACTCTGCTGTCACACTGTCAGTTCTGTGGTTGAATGTAGTCAGAAATGGACATGGAGAGGCGCAACAGTTCTCTCGGACTGCAGTAATGGTGGCAATGGTGAGGACTTGTTGAGGGTAATCTTTTCTCAGTTTCGCATGGATAGGCCATGGTTTATTGGACGAGATGTAGCCTTCCATAACTTAAGGTTCAACCTTGAATCCCAGTGCGTTTACTCGGATGCAGTAGCTATAGGACAAGTCAGTTTATTTCCTGGCCAAGTTATTGGTTATTTACGTTTATTGAGTTGTACTAGTTGTGTATTTTTTTCATGTACTCTTTATTTTTGTCACTGTCTGTCGAGCAATTAGGTGTAGGCTGTAGGCTGTCTCTGCAGTGATTGCACTGTGTTGGGAAGATGCTATGCTCTACTCACTGCTCACCAAATCACTCACTTACCAGTTCTAGAAATCGTCTTTTAGCTGTTTTAACTGTCACTGTCATTCACACTATGGTTAATTGGCAATTTGTACTTGTTGAGCTTTTTTGATTGGGCTAAAACTGTCATTTGTATCATTTGTAGTCTCGTTGTTTTGAGTACGTTGTGTGCTTGGTTCTGCTATAGATCGGTGTGGAGTCTGACTGAAAAAATGCAGATGCTGCAACAGAACGAGGCGCTGGCTAGAGTCACCGCACTTGCACGCAAGTCCGGTGTTATGTCATCGTTTGATGACATTCGCGACAGTGTCACAGACACTGCAATCAGTCAACATCGTACAGCTACAGTGGCACCATCTCGATCGGCAGACGAACATGTCCGAGACCTTGTGTTTAATAGTGCCATTCGTGAAATATTTCTTCATTATTTTGTTCAGGTTAGGCTCTGCTTTCTCTGGTAAAATTGTGTGCTGAATTCGATGTATGTGGAATTTTTAAATGGTCTAGTAATGTTTTTTTCTTTGTGTAGTACACAAAGTCCAATATATGTTGGCTCCAGTGATGTGATTTGTTTCCTCTAATGTCTTTTTGTGTTGATTAGGTGTTTGGTTCATATGAATCATTTGTCATTCCGACAAATGCCAAAGATGCAGAGTTGTGGTCAACTAACCGCGATGGGATGCATAACTTTGACAAAACGGCGTTTCTCAGTGATCAGCCTGAAGACCACCTTCAGTTTCTGTCGCCGTTCATTGAGACGCAGATGTTTGCAAGTTTTGTCGACAGCAAGATAATCTCGCAGTGGACAGACACTGACTACAATCTGGCTGTGTTTGAGTCGCGGCTGAAAGGACATGATCACAACGACCAGAGGTTTCGGCGTTTCTTTCGGACGGCAGCAGCAAAAGAAGCTGGTATGATGGTCATTGTCGTCATTGCGTAATACCTATTAACAAATGCATCAGTTGTCATTGCGTAATACCTATTAACAAATGCATCAGTTGTCATTGGTACATTGCTGTATGCTTTTCGGTTCTACTTAATGTACTTGTCACTATTTAATCAACTTTATTACTTGACATCTTAGTATTCATAAAAAACAGTTTATATACATTTTTGTTTTATGTGTATTGTATGTCATTTCACCACCCATGCCGTTATTTCATTTTGAGTACTGTCACATCCAGTCATTATCTTGTAAAAGTAATTAATTGTACTACTAGAGGTGAAGTCATTATCTTGTAAAAGTAATTAATTGTACTACTAGAGGTGAAGTCATTATCTTGTAAAAGTAATTAATTGTACTACTAGAGGTGAACCGGAGAATTAATCAGTTTTTGTTGAGAACTACCGGTACCATCCCATGTAATTTTGACATTTTCTTATGTTAAATAGCCATGGCTGTAGATTGTGGAGGTGACTGTTGTGTTGTAGAAAGTGTGATAGAGAAGCGATCAGCTGTAGTCGATGTACTGGCACCTTTGCCAAAAACTGTCACCAACACAGAAATTGTCTGTTGTCCGGGATTCTTTCCTATTCTTCCTGTTGCTGCAGTCTGCCGAGCAAACATACAGTAATATTTTTTCAGAAGTTTGTTTGCGTTAATGATGATGATGATCATAACGATGTTGCTGTCAATCAATCAATCAATCAATCAAAATACATTTCTATAGCGCCATTGCGACTTGTGGTGTCGTTAGTGGCCAATTTTTTGTCAGTATGACTCAAAACTTGGGTTTACCAAAGTTATTGTGGATGCATCTGGCAAAGAGATGGCCACGTTGTCTGGGTGACAAGTAGTCATATTTTTACGCTTACATTAGCATTTTTGTTTTTCGTTGTCTAGTAGTGTTAAAATCTGCTTATTTCCTCGTCAGGATTTGAACGTGTGACATGCATAGATGGCCAAATGTTAGCTATAGGCTATGTCCACTGAGACAAGAGTACCTATCACAGTTGCTGAAGGCTTTGTCCATTGGTTGTCGTGTGTTATTTGTGGTTCAGAGTTTGAATTATAGATACACTCATAGGAGTCGTCATACAATCCAGCTGTGTGCTAAATTATCAGATGTGTTTGGTTCATGTGTGTGTGAGTAGTAAGTGTTTCACGTGTCTGTTATGTTGATACGTTAGATTGCGATCCCGCGAACTTTATCGTGAAACACGATTGTCGCCTCGTCGTTCTGCAGATTCACGAAAAACTTTCGAGCAAAGAGATGTATGTTGTTACAAACATTTTATGGTAATATTAGGAGGGAAACAATGAGCATGTATATTGTGCTGTGCATATGCATGACAAGATGGATCATATTGTAACATAATTTTGTGCTTATAGTATTTGGTCACTTGGCTCAGAAACTAGTATCCTTCTGAACTTGCAATAGACATCTCAGAGGCCACTTTGGCAAGATCTGCACCACTGTTCTGTCTGTAGAAAGATATTGAATTGGCCGGTATTCATGCAGTGAGATCCAACATATGTTTCACATTGTTGCTGGATGGCATTTTATCTTAGTTGAGATTTGGATGATGCTGCTATCACATGACCGATAGGTTACAAAAAGAGAAGATGCATGTTGTGCTTGGGATTAGTAGAATATGCCCTCGTTGTTTCTCGACCAATAACAGTTAGAGGCATAGCCATATTGCATTTATTATGTTTGATTGTATTGAGTTGTGTTATTTATCCTGTATTGTTTAGTATTATCAGTATCATTTGAGTGATTGTCTGTCAAGTCGAACCCTGAAATAACCTGCACTGTGTCCCCTACTTGTGCATGTGAGAGAAAAAGAATGTAGTATGTCCACACTGTTTGAAAGGAAGAGTAAAGGCTAAACAAAACTGACAAAGAAGATTACAACTTCTGCATGAGATGTATTGAGAGCTGAGAGATGGGAATTATACAGTGGTGCCAGAGAACAGGAGCCATCTCAATTTGGTAACAACAGTTTTGTGCAAACTAGTTGTCATTTAAGTCAGTATTATTGCCTTTTGCATGATGTAGAAATATATCGAGGAAATTAAGTCCAAAAGTTCACGGCATTCAACTTTGTCCGAGATGACTCCAAAAGCAATGGTGAATAACAATCTGAAATTTAACGAAGCTTTGCTCAAGGAGTGCAAGATGAAGGTTTGTTTGTGTACCTTTATCAGTGCATATGGTGTGATATGACACATTTGCACAGCTGCTGTTATGTGGATATCTTGTTGTTACTTGTTTTGGTAGATAGTGTGATTGAATTTGATCGATTTTGTTGGTGAATTTTGTTAATGATAGTTTTTTAATGTATTATGTGTACTGTGCTTCTCTTTTGAGTTTTTCATTGTCAGCTTTTGGTTGCATATTGTGTGATTGTTGTTGACTTGATTATGGTGTTTTGTAGACAAAGCGCATGTTGGTGCAGAAGATGGGACAGGAGGCTGTCGACCTCGGACATGGTGAGCTGACAGTTGTCGGTATAGAGGAGAACACATTGATAGCAAGTCTGTGTGATCTGCTCGAGCGCATTTGGAGTCACGGATTGCAGCAGAAACAGGTAAACACGTTGTGTGCACATGCGTTAATTATATATCTCATTTATTACAGAACATAGGAAATTATTCAGATGAGAATGCAGGACATAATTACGCTTACTGATTTACAGTGTTGCAGCAGTACAGACACTCATACAAGAGGCTTGCAGAATTTAACTGGGAAAGAGTAGCTGATAGTACTTAGGTCCTGACACTTACATCAAAATTATGCTGCTATGATTTACAGTGGTTGAAGATGAAAAATTACGAAGTGGTGATGGCATTATTATTTTGTGGCTGTGTTGTGCATACTGCTGTTGTGTACCTCTTGTGTGTAGTCTCTCCTGTGTGGCTAATGCTAACAAGTGTTATTGTGTCTGCAGGGCAAGTCAGCACTGTGGTCTCACTTGTTTACTTTTCATGTTGCTGATCAGAGAAGCAGAGCTACAGTGCAGCAGTCGTCAGCTGACAGTAGCCACCAAACATCAGGTGAATATACACGTGCAATCGTGCATGTACAGTCATTGTGATTGGCTTCTTTCATTCCACAATTTTTGTGTCATCTTGTCAATTTTTGAGTTAATTAGAAACGCAGTTATATTTCTGAAAACAGAGTTCTTACTTTCAAAAAGTAAGAAGAACCAATATTAAAAAACTGAAATGTTGTCAGTAGGGATGTACCGAATATTCGCTTCGTACTCGCTTCAGAGCCGAATAGTGCTCCGAATAGTGTATTCGTATTCGGACGAATAGTGTCGTCAGAACGAATACGAATAGTTAGTCTGTACATGTATAGTGCAGCTAGTGACGTCTACGGCTGACTTTACTCTGTCATTGGCAGCTGCTGTCACTCCACCTGATTTTGGGAGACGAATGAAGGGGAGAGGGTTATGGCTAGACAGGCACTGCCTTAATTAGCAAGGGACATAAGGAGGTGATAAATATCAGAACAGCAGGTGCAGCATCAAAATGCTCAGCTGGCAACGCTATTCGTATTCTTATTCGGCCGAATAGTTCTCAGAACTATTCGTATTCGGCCGAATAGTTTAAAACCACTATGCTGTAAACCCCTAGTTGTCAGTCATTGTTTGTTCAGTTTGATGACAGTAAAGTAGCAATTGCTTTCTATGTGGTAGTCACAGCAATGAATGTCTAGAGAAAAGCCTTATTGCCCAGTGTAGTTGTTGATGTGATTATTTTCCGGCAAACTATTGTATGTGCTAGCTGCAGTGACTGAAAATAATACAGTAACCACTGGTTTTATAAAGATTATTAACGATTTCCCTTTTGTTCAGCTTCTTTGTAGTCTGTGTTGCAAAAACGTGATTGTCACTTTGTTCTCCCCCTCGCCTCCATTTGACAACATCTAAAGTTATGGTGATTGTCTGGATGTTAAGAGGGAATATTATCAGAACTGTTTTATATATTGCCAACGTGCTACCTCTTCAATGGGCACAGTTAACGAAAACAGTTCATACAGCCCGGTTTGGGCCTTGAGTTTGTCTTTTTGTGTTTTTTAGGTTGCATGATATATCTTTATGTTGGTGTATGTTTTGTTTTACCTTGGACAGTTGAGTCATTTCCCTTCGTATTTTGGTGCTGGCCTAACAAACTGAAATGAGCCCCCTTCGAGCTTTTTGCTCCCCTTCATTACTGCGGGTTAGGAGCTGGCTCCATCCCTTTAAGGGCCATTGTGAACAAAAAGCAATGCGAGACGAGGGGGTTATTTATGTCGCTGGTCATCCACTACTGAATTGGAGAT
>Ga0056115_1001815_pt1 | contig 10511 bp, 20 predicted proteins | sample WorMetOlspDAHAB1_FD_77007 | JGI IMG/M metagenome (GOLD analysis project Ga0056115, IMG submission 77007) | Marine gutless worms symbiont microbial communities from Max Planck institute for Marine Microbiology, Germany - Olavius sp. DAHAB.1 ... | reverse complement strand
GCCGCCTCGCGAAGCAGGGCCCGGTAATCCTTATCACTGATGCCCAGCTCCTTCTTTGCGATATGGATAGTTGCCAGTTTTTCTCTGCGCCTGATTAGCATGTTTTTTCGACCTTGTTTAGCCTGCATTCTCCAGTTCCTGGATTTTCTCAAGATTGGGCTGGATGCGAAAGGAATCCTTGACCGACTTTTTCAGGCCCAATTTGGCAATAGTTCCATCATCCAGCGCGGCAACTTGCTCTCGATCAATCTTTTCTTCCACTTTGAGGCAGCTTTCCAGCCGTAGGTGTTTGATTGCGTTGATTAGATCGGAGAGTTTGCCCTTGTCTCTGGGGATGGGAACGCTGGGGGAGAGAATGAGAGAACATCGGCTATGAGTCTGGGTATTTCAAGGACGGCCTTGTTTATCGCGTTAACCGTTTCATCGAAGCACTTGGCATCGTATCGATATGCCGGATCGATATCGACTTGGATGAACTCTTCCAGCCGCTCCATCTCTTTCTTCTTGAGCTTGATCTTTTTCTCGGTTCTAAGCTCGGCCTTTAGACGACGTCTATCGGCGTTTAGGGTGTTTACTTTTGCTTTGAGAGCTCTTTTGTTTGGGTTTTCCTTCTCTACAAACTTGAAGAGCTCTTGCTGTACCGGCTGGGGAAGCTCTTTGATGCGGCGAAAGGTTGTGATGTCGTCTTTGGTGACTCCAGAAACCATGGTGGCAACCTTGTCACGGGGGTGATACTGATTCTGCCCACTTTTGACAGAATCGGTGGAAGTAGCCGTAAATCGCCCGTTTTCGTCCTTCTCTTGGCCATTTCCCTTTCTTCTGTCTTCCATCTGGTCCAGAAGCTGGATGGTTAGGCGGTAGCGCTCCATCGTTGTAAGCTGGCGGTCCAGGTTGGTACTAAAGAGTACACCAGAGGGAGAATCTGGGGTGATTAGGATGCAAGGGACGCTCTCGAAGTCTAGCGCTCTAGCCGCCCTAAGGCGCTGGTGGCCGGATAACAAGGGACACTATCCCAAAATCCAATATATTGCATAATATATGTACTGCATTTGGTGTTAATCCTACTTGGCTTCTTACCGGCAAGGGCGAGATGTATCGAGAAGAACAACCCCAGGAGGAAGAGGACGGCGATTTCCCTGACGATCCCATGCAGGGTATGGCCTACTTAGACGCTCTTGTAGAGGTGTTGGTAGACAAAGGCGTCATTGACAAAAAAAATATCCCATCTCCTCTACCGGGAGTGCGTTGAGCAACACCGAAGATGACAGAGGAGACGCCCTTAAATGAAATTTTTTTCTTCGGATGTGTAGGATATACCTTTTCCCCCAGAAGACAGAATTTAAACAGCATTTAAACGCGCATAGCACCCTATTTTGATAGGACTTGAGGCGTTTTTTGCGCCCTTGAGGTCCAACATGGGCAAAATTTCCAAAATATCTTGGCAGACTAGCATTCTGAAGTGTCACTAAGCTTGAGCATATGGAGATTGAAAGGCGACATTTAAGCATCAATCCCTATAGCCGCTCAGGGAAATCGCTGCACGAGGTGAAGGCCCTTGTGATGCACTGGGTGGGGAATGCTGGAACGAGCGCCGAGGCGAATCGAAATTTTTTCGAGAGCCGCAAGGGGGGCAGGGGGGGCTACGGCAGCGCTCATTTTATTGTGGGTTTAGATGGAGAGGTGATTGAATGCATCCCTGTAAATGAGGCTGCCTGGCATGTGGGCTCCAAAACCTATACGGCATATACCCGCAGTTATCTTACTAGCTGCAATCCGAACTACTGCACGATTGGAATTGAACTTTGCCACCCGAGAGCCGATGGAGCCTTTACCGAAACGACGCTGCTTAGCGCCCGCAGGCTGGCGGCCTGTTTGTGCGAAGAGCATCAATTAAATCCCTATCGGGATATCACTACACATAAGGCAATAGTAGGCTGGAAGGACTGCCCGAAGTACTGGTGTGAGAATCCATCTGAGCTGTAGCGTTTTCAGAGGATGGCTGCCGGGAGCATGGGCCTATGATTATCAAGATATTCGAGGTTGGCAACTATCCTCAGGGGCGCTGGGATCGAGAACGAATTCAGAGGCTGGTTGATTCGTATGACCCTGAGGGCGGTATTGAGGCGCCCTGCGTGGTGGATTACGAAAGTGGAGAGTCTACTCAGGGCGAGCTTTCTTTGGGCTGGGTTCGTTCATTGCGGCTTGATGACCAGGGAGAAGTTTGGGCTGATATCGAGGCGTCGGAGCAGCTGCGGGAGTGGGTGGCCACTCGGAAGCTGGGATATGTTTCAGTGGCCATTTACAACGATGATGAGAAGGACGAGAAGAAGCCTCCTCGTTTGGCGCATGTGGCATTTCTAGGGCGCACAAATCCCCAGATTGCAACGACAAGGCTGCCTGCTTTGTATGAGATATCTAATAGCAGAGACGGCAGTTTGTCTTTTTATTGTCAGAAAATCAAAAAGGATTTCAAGGATCCTTTAAGGTCCATTAGGAAAACATCCGGCGATGGTGGTGGTAGTGAAGAGCCGGAAGGAAGTAAGGAGATTGCAATGGGAAAAGAACAGGAAGACCGCATCGCTTCCCTAGAGAGGTGGAACCAGGAGCTGGAGAGGCGTCGGTATTTAGCCGGCTTGATGAACTTGTAAAGGCCGGCAAGGCGGCCCCCTCATCTCGGGAGGAGTTTGCGAAATTGGCGCTGTCTCTAGATGGCGAGGGCCAAAAGGCATTTTTTGCAGCTCTGGAGAAAAACCCTCCCCAGGTTGCGAGGGACATTTTGCCGAAGATGGGACGCCGGCTGATGCTATGAGCAGCGCTGAGATAAGGACCTTTGCGGCTGAAAAACATCTGGATTTTGAGGCTGCGGTGGAAGTTCTGCAGCGGGAAGAGAGGCTAAAGATATGATGGAAGGCATTATTCGAAGCATGAAATACCAGAGGAATATACCCCGGGGCTCTGTGGTGGTGTTTGCAAGCGAATCGACTGTGAAGCTGCCTGATGGGAGAACAACTGACAAGCTTTGCGGGGTATACAGCGGGTATATGAATGAGGATGCATCATCGGCGTCCTCCGGCGAGGCTATCCCTATAACGGTGCAAGGTCTAGCCAGGGTGATTGTCGGCGAGGCGGTAGCGGCTGGCGATTTAGCATATATCACAGGCAGCGGCGGCGAGGCTCTCAAGACCAAGACGGCCGGATCTAGCAGATTGATCGGACGGTTTCTGGAGGATGGGGCTGATGATGATTATGTTTTGATGTTAGTTCAGATGGGAGAATAATTATATGAGGGAGAAAAAGAAATGCCTAGAGATGTAAAAGGATATGTTGATCCGCTTTTAAGCGGATTTGCGGTTGATTATGCATCGGTGTTTGCCAAGGACCTGGTGGGGTCTTTACTGGCACCTGCTATACCCATAATGAAGCCCGATGCCCAGTACGCCTACTTTGGCGCGGATAACTATGCCCAATTGCCGGATACCGAGCTGGCAAGCAACGGGGGCAAGCCGAATCGCGTGGGCGGCCGCGGTGAAAAGAAGCCTGTGAATGCTGTCGATCACGGTCTTGATGCGGTTATAGATCTGCGGGATGCGGGATTTGAGGATGCGCCGTTTGCGCCGTCAGAGAGGCGTGCGGTGCGAAACTTGGTTGCCAAGCTAAGCCTGGCCCACGATCGGCGGGTTAGGGATAAGTTGTTGGCCGAAAGTGGACGCAGCGAATCTCTAACAGGAAACGGCATCGAAGAGGTCAACAAGTGGTCTGGCCGGGGCGGGGACCCTGTGAAGAAGGTTGAGAGCCGCAAGAGCGATATGTTAGCGGATCCTAACCTGATAGTGATAGGCCGCGATGTGTGGCAGACCTTAAAGAGGAACCCGAAAATAATCTCGAGAGTGGGAGAGGTACAGAGCGCCAAGGTGGTCACCCTGAAAACTCTGGCCGCTCTATTCGATGTGGAAAAGGTGGTAGTTGCTCAAGGTCAGATTGGCGGAAAGCGGGAGAGCAAAGGCGGCAGTACTAGTTTGAGCGCATCTGGGATGGAATCTGCGTCATGGCATATATGGAAGAGAACCTAACCGATGAGAGCCTTACGGTGGCGGCCACCTTCTTTGTTCGCTATCCCGAGGCCGGAAATGAGATGTGGCTGGTGCGAACCTATGATGATGAGTCCTCTGGTATGCGGGGCAGTCGGATTGTATTCGCCGGGAACAGCTCGGATGAGAAGGTTGTATATCCCAAAGCTTTCTGGGCAATTAAGAGTGTGGTGTGATGTATATCTCACTTGAGCATTTGGAGCGTGCCCTGCCAGATGGCGGCACTGTAGATGTCTGGTGCGGTGGAGATATTTCCAAGGCGATTCAAGCCATAAGGACCGCCCAGGGGGAGGTGGATGGTTATCTGCTCTCCGGCGGGTATTCGGTGCCGCTAGATTCGCCGCCTGAGAATGTGAAGAACTACGCTATAGATATTGCAGTATACAACTTGGCGGTAACGAGCGGTTTTCGTTCTGATTCTGCTGATAACGAGTTAAAAATCAAATATGATAAAACTCTTGATTTTCTAAAGGGTGCGGCCACAGGAAAGTACCGGATTCCCTTGCCCGGCGAAGAGGGGGATGAGGCGGCTGCGCCTCGAGCCGGATTACGGGTGAGGAGCAAGAAGAAGATGATCCTAAAGGACTATTGAGATGGCAGGCTATAGCATTCGAGTGGAACTAGATGGCTTTGAGCCGGTTGCCCAATTTCTGGTGAACTTATCGCATTCGCAGCTAGATGATCTTGGCATTATGGCCGGCAAAGAGCTGGTTAAGATTTCACGGGAGGCTTTCTTCTCAGAAAAAGACCCGGTAGATGGTTCAAGCTGGAAGGCGAGGGTGTCAAAACGGGAAGGCGGATCAATATTGCACAACACCAGCCGGCTGATGAAGAGCGTGAAGATTCCCCGCAGGCGCTATCTGGGATATCAAAAGGAGTGGCCGGAGAGGTTCATGAGAAATCCTGAGGCAAGGAGGCTCTTTACATGATTAGCGCGGTGAAAAGAGTGCTGAGGAACACCCTGGTTAAAGTGGGAATACCGGAGGAAAAGATTGGCTGGGATGCGCGGGGGGAGCAGACTCTGATAACGCGGCGGGCGAGCCTGTCAATTGCATCCTTGGCTAGCGATCCGGGGCGATTTGAAGCTGCCATAAGTGTGACAGGTCCGTTCATTGATAAAATCGGCGCCCTGGCCGCCAGATTCGCCGAGCTAGACCCCGCGCAGCAGAAAAATATCGTCAAGATTCTGGGTGTGGCTGCGACCGCAGGGCCGGCGGCTTTGGTTCTAGGCGGCCTATCACGCGGAATCGGCTGCGTTCTAAGCGTAACAAAGACTATAACGCCGATGTTAGGCGGCTTAGTGCGTGGGATTGGCGGGGTAGTTCGTATGGCTCTAAAGTCTATCCCATCGTTACTAAGTTTTGCCGTGCCGAATTCGGCGGCTTTGTATATAAGTGCGGCTGGAAGCTTCCGAACACCACTTTAAATCTCCGGAAGGAGAAGGCTTCGTATATCTATAATTTTCTAGCGGAGCAGAGCGGCATCGAAAACAAAAACACCGATTTACCCGAGGTGGAAATCCCACACTTCCATTGCACTGGCGGCGCTTGGAAAAACCTCTTAGGCTTCATGCATACCATAGAAGACTGGACAAGCGATAAATACGATTTGTTCTTCGATGCGTCTGGGGTATTGAACCTCAAGCCGGTAAACGATTCAAAGTCCCTTTCAACGTCGTTTCAAAGGGGGAAAAACGCCCTTTTAATCACCGATGAATCACTCAAAGCCTTTCCAAGCCCGCTCTCTTATGGCAAGGACATTGAGGTCAACAAGGAAAGAAAACGCATTACCGGCCTCCTCGATTTCATCTCCCCTCAAAACTCCCTAATGGAGGTGCTGTTTTGAACATCAGGAAGATTGTAAATCGCTGGCTGGATGCGGCTATGCCTCACCGCCAAGGCCCTCAAATCGGCAGAGTGCTGAAGTTCAACTTTGGAAGCGGCGAAAACACTTATTCGGCTAGGATAAGAATCCTTAAAACCGACAGCCTGGAAGAGACCGAACGCATCCTGGAGGATGTGCCTTTAAGTCCTATCTGGGTCGGCTCGCAGGGAGCAGGAGTCTATGCCCCCTGCCGGAAGACACCCTGGTGATTGTGGGCTATGTGGATCACAACCCCTCCCATCCTTACATACAGGGCGTTTGGGGAGAATTCTACAATGCGGCTGATTTCAAGCCCGATGAGTTTCTAATCACCAATGGAACTACCTCCATCACTCTTAAATCCGGGGAACTGCACCTAAACGGCTCTAACCTCGGGGGGCTTATAAAAATCAACGAACTGACAAGCAATCTAAACAAAAATGCGGCGGTGCTCACGGCCCTCTTGGGAATACTCCAAGGCCCGTCAATCAACGAGGCTGGAAACGGCAATCCTTCTTCCTTGCAGACGGTTCTGCGGGCAGCTCTGAGCGGCAAAAACGCAGGTGATTTCTCACAGATCGAAAATGCGGGGGTAAAGCATGGGGGATGAAAAGCTGGGCTCGGACATTCGCCTAGATCGCTTCGGCAAAGATCTTCTGTTAGATCGGCACGGCGGTGTGGTTTTAACGAGCGAGGGAGAACTGGAAGTGGTCAGTGGAGGGGCACTTGCAGCACAGGATGTGCGAACCGAATTGATGCTGTCGCCAGGTTCCTGCTTTTGGGCTAAAGACTACGGCCGGGGATTAGGAGACTCCCTTAAAAGACCTAAGTCTTCTGATGTAGAGGGACTGCTGCGTGCGGCAGCTTTCAACGACGAGAGAATATTTTTCGATTCCATCTCCACAAGAAAACTGGACGATGAAAGCTATCTTCTCTCCTTCGCCCTGCCAAATAGCGTGGAGCCTCTGAATCTTTATTTCGACTTGAAGGAACACTTTGATGACGTGGATCAATAAAAACAAAGAAGAAATCCGAAAAGAAATTACCCAGATCGCCAAGGATGAGACTGGTCTAACTTCCTTCAAGGCAGGCGGAGTGCTTCGAGGGATCATAGAAACCTACAACCAAACCATCTACCCGCTCTACCAGGATGTATTTAATTTCTTAGGCGGTCAATTTACCCATTCCAAAGCCGATGGATCAATGCTTGATCTTCGGGGGCGGGAACTGGGTGTTGCCCGTGAAGACGCGCGGAAAACAGAAGGCACGTTCGAAGCTGAAGGAACCAAATCCGGTACGGTTAAGATGGGAAGCTGGTTTGTGACAGACTCCGGCTTGAGGTTCAAAGCAAAAAGCGACCAAGCTTTTCATACAAGAAAGAACAATAAAATCGAGGTAGAGGCCGAATTCCCTGGGGCGACGTACAATATTCTTGCCGATACGCCAATCCGCAGCACAGCCGTAATAGACGGTATTAGAACCTTCTTGGTGCCGACGAACTGGATTTCTTTGTCCGGGGGGGATGTGGAAAGTGATGAGGATTACCGCAAAAGAATCAAGGCCAAATGGGAATCTCAAGGTCCTGATAATAGGCCAGGGAAATATTTATCGATCGCGCTTTCGCACACCGAGGTTAACGACGCAAAGGTGATACGAACTCCCAGAGGTTCGGGGTCTATCGATCTTATCCTGGGAGCTATCGCGGGAATCTCATCCCAAAGGGTTTGCGATGAAGTCAGGGTGGCAATAGGCGACGCTTATCTACTAACCAGGGATTTAATAGTAAAGCCGGTTGCGGCGCTGGAAAAGGATTTTACGGTGTCGTATGTGGGCAAGGATTCGCCGGAGAATGTAAAGGATACGCTGCGCAGTTGGCTGCTGCGCAGAAAAATCGGCGAATCTGTGACAATGCGCGCCTTGTATCAGGATGCCCTTGTGCCTCTGGTTTTCGACAAACTTGAATTCCACAACCCTACGCGCGATATCACACGCTTGGAGCTACTTCCAAGATTGTTGTTAGAACTCTTAGGGCGCTTAAAAGGGCATCGTGAACGATCTTTGGAATTGGATTGAAAAGAATCTCGTGCCGCCGGGAATCCGGACAAATAAACGGCAAAGTCTCTACCGGATCATTGGGCGGATAGGGCAGCAGGTTAGGGAGGATACTAGACTGGTTAAACGCGAATTTTTTGCCTATCTCGCCAAGGATCAAAAGGCTCATGGTTCAAGCCTGGGCATCCCGCATCTTCCCACAGACGATGAGAATAGCTATCAAAAGCGCTTATCGAATGCTGGTACTGTTCTGTGAGTCAACAGGTGAACTTGGAGGCTTGAAGGCGTTCCTCGATTCCTATGTCCCCGGACGCTATAGGATTAAGGATTCTCCTAGAGATTATTTCCGGGTGGGCGTTAGCCTTATAGGTGTTGTTCCAATCGGCCGCTCTCCCGCGGTTTATGTCTATGTTGATAATTTGACGGGAACTGAAGCACGCAGCATCAGGGCGTTCTTGGAGTGGTTTCTGGGAGCACAGATATTGAATACTCGGTAATAGATGCCGTCTTTACCATATCGGCGAATCCGTTATCGCTAAGCGAACTACAAAATAATGGCGGATCAAGCTGGCTCGCCTACCACCTGCAGCAGATTGCCAATGTGAAGGTTGACCTGCTCCCTGACGACGCCTTTACCATCGGTACCGGTAAGGGTGTAGGACGGTCGAGAATCTATCGCGGAAGGACTGATAAAGATGCATATGTGGTTGTTAGATGTGCTCAGGGAAAAAAGGAAGATCTTAAAAGACTTCTTAAACGTCTAATAGCAAGCTCTATAGAAGTGATTTGGGAGGAGCAATCATGAATAAACGAAATTTTGTATTTAATTACATTCCAAAGAAAAGGGATTTTGACGACCTGCAGAACGACCTCGAAGCGGGAATAAACAACGTGGCGAAGGCAGTCGCAGGCAGAGGAATACTAAATGGGCTGAATGTCAGCATTTCCTCCTCGACGGCAACCGTGACCCCAGGGGTGGCTTACGATGCGCTTGGAAACCGAATCGAGGTGAAAACAGACATGTCTGTAGATATCGGAGTGATCACCAGACCTTCTACCGGCAAATACAAATGGGTAACCATCGTGCTTCGTTATGCTGTTATGGATTCCGGTTCAATCATCGACGGAAATAACAGATCCTGGGCAGAGAAGCTTCTTGACTCAGTATCCGCGGAGGTACTTGAAGGGAATGAGAGAACCTTTAGCGGAGCTGCTAAGAAGGTCTTAGAGGACCAAGACGTACCCTCGCTCGATATAAGAGTTGATCGTTCCTCAGCCTGGGAGCATCTTCACAAAGAAACAAACAGACGGCCGCCGCTGATTCCTATCGCCGATGCGTCGAATGAGTTAAGAACTCATAAAGCCGAGAGAACGACCAATAGCAGCACTGTACACGGCATCAGACAGGGTAGTGGACATGGATTCGATGCTGATACCGTAGACGGCAAGCATTACTCGGAAATCCTCTCGGCAATATACCCTGTCGGCTTTAACTATGCTCAATACCCGGGAGGCCAAACTCCTGCTGCCATGGGATGACCGGGAACTTGGGAAGCACAGTTCGAAACCGAGGGAGTGTTCTTTAGAACCCCCGGCAGTCAGGCCTCGGCATTTGAATCGGGCATTCAGAAAGATGCTATGCAGCGAATAAAAGGATATCTGGGTAAATTCAACGACTATGCGGGGCGACATGGTACGGCTACCGGGGCTTTCACAGATACCGGAGCTGGTATGGGAACGGGCATTGGACGCGGGGCAGCGATGGTTACACCAACCTAGATTTCGACTCTTCTCTGTCGACTAGCCCCAACACAGCGAAAACTGATGATTCTGAAACCAGACCGCACAATAGAACTTTCCGCATATGGCAAAGAACAACTTGATGAGAACAAAGATAAAAAGGAGTTAACTATGTATGCAGTAACAAGCAACAATATTGTCACAAAAATCGTCTCCTGTCCTACACAAGATAAGCCTGATAATTCGATTGAATATCCAGATGAGGCACAAATCCATGTAGGATGCGATGTGCGCTTTTTCTCTTCTGCCGGCATCAGGCTGATAGTTGCAGAAGCCATGGCTGCCAATCTGATAACTCTGGGTACTAACCAGATAGCGGTGTGGGAAAATGGGAAATACGTGGTTAAACACGACTATACCAACGCGCAAGTATGGGAAAAGGCCACAGGGAATCTTAGGGAATTGGCTCTTGGAGAAAACCTAGATCCAACCCTCACTACTGTCAAACCATCAGATTCTGAGGCTGTCTGGCAATCTGGCCGCTGGGTTGTGCCAAACACGGTGAAGGCAAGAGGGCGCGGGAAAAACGAAATCAGCTGCTCTAGATAGCGATTGCGTAATGCTGCCGGATTACCCGCTAACAGATAAAACAATCTGGAAAACCTACCGTCAAGCTCTGCGAAATGTGCCGCAACAGACCCCGTTTCCAAACAATATCACCTGGCCAACAGCGGCGGAAATTCTCAAACTAAATGCCGCGTTACAATG
>Ga0056115_1001814_pt1 | contig 10511 bp, 4 predicted proteins | sample WorMetOlspDAHAB1_FD_77007 | JGI IMG/M metagenome (GOLD analysis project Ga0056115, IMG submission 77007) | Marine gutless worms symbiont microbial communities from Max Planck institute for Marine Microbiology, Germany - Olavius sp. DAHAB.1 ... | reverse complement strand
TACTTGGGAACTGATTGCTCCCAATTGTAATTAGCTGAGGTAACCACATGTATAATGCACGGCGCGTATAACCGTGTAGGCTGATACGGGACAAAAAACAGGTCTACCTCTAAATTTCTGTACACAAGCATGTTGTGACTGAAATTTATCACTTTAACATCGTGAGTGAGCGAGGGCTGCATACATGGCATCACAATTTTTGTATACAACCCAATAAGTCGCACAAGTTGTTTCTCAGTCGGCCGTTTGCACTCAGTAACTGACAATATCGAATCGGCAGCGTAGGTTGAAATGTGGTTTGGAGACGTATAAATGCTATGGTAAGTCGATATAACTGAATTTCCGCGTACGAAAACATCTATGGAAATTTGATTACCAATATTATTGCAGGCACAGTATAGGCCAAATATGTAATAACTTGAATGGAGTAAAACACACGACATAAAGATGGAGGCGACTAACTACTGGTTTAATTTACACCGTGAATCAAATAACTGCATCATGACTGTTAGAAGTAGCGGCATAAGTTAGGACGTCGGTCTTTGGCTGGCGGACTTTCCCTGATCTATGCCTGATCTATGGTTGACATGTGACCACTTCATGGAAGTGTCCGCTGTGGGTAAACCAACCAGCCAACTCAGCCTTCCATCCCTTAGGGGTCGGTAAATGAGTAGTAATCTAATGTAATTACATGTATTACGGGGGTAGAGACCATCAAACGGCAGACCAGGGCTGCATATGGCTGTTTGATCGTAGGTCAAAGTCTGTGCGCGTATGATTAGGCTGTAAGCCCGCTCTGTCTAGTCTGTGACACAAAAGGGCCGCTGCAGCTGCGGTATGCGGCTTATGGCGCTATATAAGTGTTAGACTCCCTTACAACTGAATGACAACTCGACATGAGGGGGGGAGGTATAAATCCCTTGGAATCCATTGCGTTTGAGCAGGTTATAATTCGCTTCATCTCGCCCAGCTAACTAAAATGTGCACAGCAGCTGATATGCTTCCATTTACAACACCGCGTACGATTCGGTGATCAAATCGCCCACACGGTATCCCGAGAGTCGCATATAACATGCGTTTCGGATTTTATATATTACAAAACGAAGGTACAATGCTATACACATTCTGGCAGCGACTTTTCATTGATTTTAGCAGTGTGATAACACCGGCGACTGTTACGCGATTCTATACCGTATCATTGAACACGGAATGGTAGCAACTCAAACGATGACATTGGGTAAAAAATGATCCAAATTTTGACGAAATGTGCAAAACAGGAAGACAATACAGACAAATCACAGATAGGCCTACGCGATTATTCGTGTGTGAATGGTGAAAGAAAATTTGACGGCGTCAACGCCTGAACATCGCCACAGCATGATGCAGTTTCTGCATAGTACAGATGACAGCTCAACATTGCTGCATAAACCCACTACTCTGCACCGTGTGTCGAAAAACGAGCAAGCTGTCACATCATAGTACATAACTAACCATTTTCAGAGCCATCAGCTGTGTACCGAGGCAAACATGTCGCATTTCAGTCGCTGCCACAAAATATCACGTAAGGTTAGCAATTCCCCGTACAATACGCATAGTGATGGTAGCGTTCTGCGCTGATTCTGTCTGTCTAGCGATAACTGTCAAAATTACCCCTGCATCTCAAGAGCTACAGCTTGCCAAAGTTTGCTCGTTTATTTAGTGTGCAACGCACAGGGTGGCCCAAAAAATTGGCACATCTTTTGTATGCCTTATGCCTTGAGGTGTGGTGGGACCTGTACTTATAGTATTATTACAAACTGTCTTCTGATTCTGACTGAAAAAAGTTAGAAAATTGGTCAATATTTACTGAAGTTATAAGGCTTACAAAAGGGTGCCAAATTTTTGGGCCACCCTGTATAGTTCACGGCAGCATGTACTCAAAGTCGGAAGGCAGACCGTCCCCAACAGTTCGCTTCAACTCCGCCAGGAGGCTTTCATCAAGCCGATGCTGCAGCGCCGTCTGTCGGCGAGCGATCACACTCAGCACAGCACCGTACACGCCACCGTGTCGACCCAGCTTACGACGGAATGCTTCCAGACACAGCCACTGGGGAGCTAGTCGCCCGCCTCCGACGGCGACCCGTGACAAGCTGCCGCTGGCAAAACTGGCCACGAAGTGGGCGACTTCGAACACGAGGTCGACGAAGAAGGCGGGGTTATGCTGCGGCCCCCGAGGCAGGTGCCCGGCGTAGGCGTGCAGCTTAAACGCGGCCAGCAGAAAGACGCGGTAGACGTTCTCGACGGCGGCGTCGGTGGCGGTCGAGTTGTCGAAGAAGATGCGATGACAGCGATTTCGAAGCGTGAACATGAGTTTGTTGCGCATCGCACGACCGGCGTTCCGTGACAAATCGACCGTCAGAGTGTCGGACATGGAGAGGCCAGCGTAGCGAGTGTAGTCCGCAACCACCGCCAGCGTCGTCGTGTCTATAAGCAGCCCACACCAGGGGAACAGCGCGCCCTCGGCGAGGCGAGGCACGCTCTTGTCCACGGACACGCCGCTGGCGATCGGCAAGGACTGGAAGTCGAAGTTGGTGAGCGTCTTGCTGTGATTGATGTGGCAATTGTAGTCGGGGATTCCGCGCAACATCAACGTCAGGAACGACACCGCGTTCTCCAAGCTCGGCGTCACAAACAGGAAATCATCCACCTGCGGTTGGACACATCGACATCGCGAGACGATGAAAATTTCAGGAAATTCGGTTCGACGAAAAATTCGCGGATAAGTGCAACGAAAGTAACAGCGAAAATTTTACGCGACTTCTTAACTCCATGTCACCGCTTCACAGATTCCGGAAAAAATGGGAAGCAAAATAATGTCAAATAATTACAACTTTTGCCAGCCACAACTCACAAGGCGCAGTCTGTATAAAATAAAAATTTCAACGAAACTTATGAAAATTGAAATTTTAAGTGCTCAACTCTATCAACATTACACATAGCATGTATAGGCATAGGCATGATGTTATAGTCGACAAGCAAAATTGGAAAAATGTTGAAAAAAGGGAGACAACGACTTTTTATTCACATGCACTTCAAAATGTTCTGATTATGCGTAAGAATAACCAAAGCTTCCTGATACTGTACAAACAAGATTGAAATATGTAACTGAAATCATTAAAACTACAATATTATTATAATGTTGGATATGCAGTCTAAAACCATAACGAAAAATTACACTGACTGACATTGCATGTTCAGCAGTATCTGCTTTTGAAAACAATACGCTTAGTGAATGTAGGCTTGCATTCATATTAACATATTGCATATTCAATTTATAACTAAAGAGACTGGTGAATCAAAAAAGACTACAGTACCAATAAAGTGAATACCGCTATATATCAAGCTGAGGCCTGCATATCAAAGACAGTAATTAGGGTAACTGGACGTTTTGTGAACCAACCAATTCGCGGACTGGTCACTTGGCGGACTCCAAATTTTAAAAATCACATTAACAGCTACTGTCTAATCCCATACTTTATGGCAGGGGCGTTGACACGGGGTGGAACGGGATGGACAGGTCCACCACACTTTTGCCAAAGGTTGTTCCTGAGATTGATGCAAATCAGTGATCAGGCGAGTTTTTATGGAGGGGAACGGTAGGGGTAAGGGGAGTTGGTGAGATTTGGAGTTTGACTCGCCAGTTTGCAAAATACGGAGAATGAGGCAATATTCTACTTCCATTACGCAGGTTTTCACCTTCAGGGGGTTTGCCCCCAACTTCCTGACCAACGACTTGGCCAATGGACCCCGCTGGTGGCTCCGCCCCAGACTCCAGTTATAGACTCGTGCTGTGCGCTGGCCATATGTGTCCACCCCACATTTTGTGACCTGGCGACGCCCCTGCTTTCTGGTCGCGTTTTACGTAAGTATCTCTGCCAATTGACAACTCTTCGAACTGTTTTGTCGGCGAATCGTTTACATAACTTGTAAATTGTACCTGTCTCATGAGTAATTCACTGTCCGTGCAGACGTCGACGTGGCTGGCTTCCATTTTGCCGTAGTAGATATTGCACAGCAACGTGGACACAGTGGATCCCTGCGCGATGCCCTGCGACCGCACAAAGTGACGTCTGCCAACCTGAACGATGCTGTGGAACAGGTGCGAACTCAGCTTCCGCAGCAGCGATGCAGCATCCTCAGATGAGTGAAGAATTTGGTCGATGTAGAATGCATTGTGTGCACCGCGGGCCTCGGCTCGGTCCTTGATGAAGCGCACGAAGTTTGGCTGGAAATCACTGAGGGATGTTGCATCCCGGTGGAAGGTCCTTCGCAGTCGACCGCCCGTCTCCACCACGCTGACGTAGCGCCGAATGACGTAGTCGCCTTGAATCACGCTCGTCAAGATCTCGTACAGCTTCTGCTGATCAAGCGAGTCATAACAGTTCTCGATGTCGACTTTGACGAAGTACAGCGGCCGGTCGTCACTGCGTGAACGCCGACCATCGACGAACTTCTTCCACGCCACGTAGATGTCATCCAGCGACGCCACCGACGAACCGACGATGCTGGGATGACGCTGTCGCTCGTATGCCAGCACGTTCTGCAGATCCAGCAACTGCCAGTTCACCGTCGACTCTCGTGAACCAGACGCAGGAATCTTCATTCTCTTGGAAAAGTTGATGATTGGTCGAAGAGATGACGACGACTTCGGCATAAGTCGAAGAGTTGCACAGCCCAGTGCCATGCCACTTGAAATCTTCTGATTTGCTTCTTTCAAGCTGATTTTACGCAGTGTTCCTTGTTGCATATAACTGGCCAGACCCTGAAAATGAAAACACAGGAAAGATTGTCAACAAGGATAAGCCAGATAAGGTATTGCACCTAAACATCAAATCAGCCAACATAATTGTAGACATGGGAGCGGCAATCAGCTCAATTTCGAAAGAAAACCATATCTTGAACATACTTTACAAATATGGATGAACTGAGGAATGAGCAAACACAGAATATGAAATGGCAAAACAAATTATCAACTGCAGTGTAGTCTCACCACTGTATTTCTTTATGCAATATCTCTTATTACTACGAGAAAAGTTAAGTGGCAGCCAAATGATAAATAGATTGAAATTAGACTAGACTATTTAAGATGCATTATTCTCTTACCTTTTGATGAATTTTCCTCCACAGTGACTTGCGATAATAGAACATCTTGTTTCGATAGCTTGTGGAATCTGTAACGTAAAAGTATGACATGACCAGTGGCAATATGAATGCTTTCAACAGCCAGCTGAGCACTTTGGCCAACAGTTGCAGTCGTTTGTAGTTTGATCTCATTCCTTTCATCCAACTGCAACGTGTCACTTGCATCGATTTCATCAACTGTCCAAGACACAACTGCTCATGTCGACCCATTCCAATAAACTTCTGAACGTTTCGGAAAAACTTATTTCGATTCAAGGTAGAACCAAACAGCTGCGTTGGTATAACTTGAAGGCAGCATGCTCTGACAAACAGAAATACACTGCGTTGTGAACAATGCTGTTCCAGCAAGTGACCTACATTCAACAAGTCAGATGTTTTCTTTGGAGGTTGAACACATCTTTGTTGTACATGAACTGTGTCCGAAACAGAAGAAGATGGCTTTTTGACACGATGATACACAGGTACGTTCAGTTTAGGTGCTGGCTTCATTGTCATATATCCACTTTCTTTCGGGCATGTTTCCTCCACATAATAATGAGAAATACTACAATGATGCTGCAGAAGGTATCGATAGCGACACAGTTTGTGGTTGCCAATGATCAACTGAATAATATTCAACAGTTTCTGCTTCACTTCACTGTCATATTCAGACACTTCACCAACGCCAGAAAATACTGAAATCTTGACTGACAAAATGTCATCAATTAATTTCATATGATTGTTTGTGTTAGAATCAAATAGTACATATCTGGGTGGATATTTTTCCGCAAAATCTCTGGAAAAGAACATTGGAGTACGCTCAATGACCAATCTGTGGTCAAAAGCCACCACTTTTTGTCCATGTTCGTCTCTGTTGCCATCATGAAGCTTCCCTTTTCGTTTACGTCGACGCTTTCGACTTTCGAAATTAACAGATGTACTTTGTTGAGAAAAATTTTCCACTTGCAATGTCTTCTGATGATGTGGATCCATCAACAATCCAGGATTTTGCACATGTCCGACACACTCGCTGCCTGCCACAGGAACAGATTCTGAAATTCTCTGCTGCTCTTTTTCCAGATCCATTTCCACTTTGCGCTTTTTCAACAAATAGCAATCACCAATTTCAGTTTCAGAGCATTTCCGTTTACCAACAGTATTACTGACGCCATGCATATCCTCAACCTCTGTCTCCAACTGCTGCTTCTCGCCAAACTTTTGAATGTTTTTCTCCTGCACAACAGCTGCAGAAGGTTTTGAAAACTTGTCATCAGATGCACGCTGGAGTGTAATGCTGTTACTGATTTCCTTAGATGATGTATTTTGTTTGATTCTATTTTTACGGCGACGTTGCCTTTTCCGTAACTTACACTTCGAGTCATTCAATAAACTTGTGCACAACTTCTGCGTAGTTGGGTTCCTCTGATTCTGTGCACAGTAACGATGAAACGGCCACAATTCATACATTGGTGATCCAGTGAGTTGGACATAACATGTCGACACAGCAGGGACAAAGACAGTTCGCGTTTCTAACAGAAATTCCATGGCATCATCACCGATACGTGACAGCAGTAGTTTCCATGGCGTGTAGTGAAGCCGGCTTGTATTGCTGTTCGGAATGCGATATTCAATTGATCGCGACGACGAGATCTGTGCATCGGGATCATCGGACATTAGTCGATAGCCCATCACGAGCAGGTTAGTTGAGGAACGCCCTTCTCGCTGACGAATTCGCTCAATTACACGCAAAATGACCTCATCCTGGCGTGAATGCTGTTGCAGCATCCATGATTTGGGTAATGAACGTGCTTTGAAAGGAGTGCATACGACGGTTGACTTCAATAAAGACAAATAACTAGCACTATCACCTGATTGAACAACAGCACCAGCATCACTGGATGACTGAGATGAAACAATCACGTTAGCAAATGCCTCCAAAGTTTCAACCTTCTCGTACAGATGGCATAATATTCTCAAGATTTTGCCAGACAACAGTGAACTTTCAGTCATTGCAATATCCTACAAACAGTCCCACACATTTGAAATACAACTCAGATCAGACACAACCTGCTGTTGTTATTGTCATCATGAAAATTTTTCTTACAGCAACAGTGCCACAATCAGCTGAACTAATCAGCAGGACAAACGTGTAAAACAGCGACAAACGCCGACAATATAACATAAATTATTCTGAATCGGTGCAAATCTCGAATTACCACTCTGGTTGGGTTGGCACGAAATGTACACTGTATCTAAAAAAATGAAACCTTTACAATTGGTTCTGAAAAATGCCAAGTTCTATCTTTGAACAGCATGAGCCCACAGCCATTAGAAACGATTAAACAAATGTATAATTTTTACAGGGCTCACTTCTTTCCAGACACTGTGTATACTGATACTGCTTGACAGAGGCCCAGTGATAGTGGAGTCCATTCATAAGTGCCTAGTCTCCTTGGCTCTTAATCTGGCACTTGGATCAAATAATGTTAGCTCTGTGTGTCGTGTGCAGAATGTTTTAGCTACAGCAGTATTATGTCGCCATCATAAGACAATTTATACAAGAACTCTGGAAACAGTGTCCAATTTGTCAACTCTGAGCATCACAGATAAACCACCATCACCTGAAACCAACCATTTCTATGGATGTTTGCGTTGCATTCTCATGTTATGCAAATGCATCTCATTAATATGCAACAATGCAAAGATGGCGAGTATGAAAACACACATTTTTGAGCGCAGACAATTATTACAAGTGTAGCAGAGAGTTAGAATAGTGGAAGTCAAGACTCAAAACCTTCGAAGAAGAATGAAATTTAAACATGGGCACTCTGGTTGCCAAGCATTAATAACACGCTGCAGGTTATGAACTAAGCACTGGACAACTCATGAACAGGACAAATTTGCAGACTGGCCAATTCGTGGAGATATTCACTTAAACAGTGACAGAAAATTGCAGTCTGTTAATTGGCTTCTGTGCATATTGTCTGGTGATTAATACATCTTACTGATCCACCTACAGCACTTAACAATCACTAACAGATGTCGGTCAACTCGTGACTGGGAGAATTTGTCAATCATGGGGAAGTCGACTGTTTAGTAGTAGAGATAGGTTAGTGTTAGGTTTACTGTTTGGTGATTATGAATCCACATGTATAACATCTGTGGCACTCTGGGAGAAATTCACCACACAGTGATTTCCAAATCTAACATGAACCCCAATCATAACCCTATTATATGTACTAAACAGTAGTCCCAAGTGATGAGTTGACCTTGTAAAAATATTGCTAACTGCCTCAAAATGCCTCAAAAACCGAGATCATGTGGTGCTCGTCAGCACGTCGTCTGAGCCAGCGACCTACTTCACAGGTTCGTGTATGCAATGACCTCGTAATGCCATCCTAAGTCGTACGCGACCTGGGAATTGGCTTGGACTCTGATGTTAGCATGCGTTCCCAGGTTGCACGAACAGTATCACAGTGTTTTTTTCATACTGAGACGACTGAGAAGTATCTGTCGTTTGCTGACTCCCTCCGTCGTCCAGTCCATAGTGGTTGCTCCAGTATTATCGAAGCTGGACTTCCGGAATGCAACATTGGCTGGTCTCCCATTGCACCAGCTACACCGGTTGCAGTCGGTGATTAATGCAGCAGCACGACTAGTGTTCAGTGCGAGTCGGTATGACCAGATCATACCTCAACTTCACCGTCTGCATTCCTTCGTGCACCAGAGCGAATATCGTTCAAGATGGCAGTACTCGCGTTTCGGTGTGTGAAGGGTCTTGCACCAACATATCTGACAGTCTAGTCTCCGATCTTCCAGGTGACAACGTTTGCATTCTGCATCGTCAACGTCAACAGATCTTGCTGTACCACAGAAACGTCTCCGAACAGTCGGCGACCGAGCACTTTGTGTCGCGGCAGCAAAAACCTGGAACTGTCTTCCATCAGAAGTGACGTCATTAGTGACACTGTCAACATTTAAACATAAATATAAAACTTACCTTTTTTCACTGTCATTTCCCGGCATGTAATATCTCCCTATTTTCCCCATATTGATGTAATGACTGCAATGCTTTTGCATTTGTTCACTTAAATTTTTGATTGATTGATTGAATTGCATGATAAATGATCGTTTCATTGAAATATGGTGGATACTGCGGCTCTCGGGAAGATGTCTACCATATGGCAATTTTCACTTTATTCCAGTGACACAAATGGGTAAAAATCAGCTAGTCACAGTCAACTCAACACTTGATTAGCTGACTGTTTAGTAGTAGTGTTTAGTGTTTCCATTCCTGGACATGTTTTTTTATTCCCAGGAATACAGGAATGGTAGTTCTCATTCCCGGGATTCCCGGGCACCCGGGAATGACGGCATTTTAATTCCCGGGAATATGGGAATCAAAACAGGCCGGTAATCGCAGGCGCCAGGGAAACAGGAGCCCGGGAATGAAAACACTAGTACCAGTAGTGTTAGGTTTAGGGTCAGAATTAGATTTACAAATCGCTATGTGCTGAACTTTTCCTGGAGTGCCATAATGTGTTTCACTGTCATTATTCCCAGATTACTTGGCGACCAGTTGACTGTGTGACAAGTTGAATGTATTTCTGCTCAACATCCACATTGGACATTTAGTCACCATGTGCAGCGATTAACAGTACCAGGCTAGCCGATAGCGGGTAACCACCAGACACTTCGCTGACAAACCAACTCGCGGTCAGTTATGTATCGGACTGTGTCAAATGGAGGACTAGTCAACTTGGCGAAACGCTTGGTTTAAGATTTGCTATATGATTTGCGGTAAATTACACCACTGGACACTTTCAATAGTCGATAGGGTTAGGGAGGAATAGTGTTATGTTTTGGTCTTGTGTACAATCATTGCGTGATTTTAAAAAAAATTCGCCGTCGGCGAGTTGACTACACCGGGAGTTGACCAGTTCGCGACTTGACAACGAATTGTCCAGCAAGCGGCTAGCGTCAGTTAAGTATCACAATACAAATAGTAATAATGCACCTATAGTTTCAATGTAGTCTGTTATGGAGCTGCTATGATAAAATAAAGTTGTTGTTTTTTCTCTGACTGTTTATAGCATGGTTTACACTTCTCAAATGTATTTCTACTTCCGTTCAGTTTTCATTTTGTGTTTCACTTTCAATTTCTTTTTGTCGAACCTGAACTTGAACATGCATCAGAAATTGAGAAAAAATATTTACCTCGATTCCCACGAATAACAGTTACAGGGCAGACTGCTGGAAACGCCGAGGCCATCTGTGAAGCCATCATTTATAGCAATAATTACTTTTTAAAATGAACTAGACTGGCCAACTCCATTGGCGGAGACTTGGTG
>Ga0056115_1001813_pt1 | contig 10512 bp, 9 predicted proteins | sample WorMetOlspDAHAB1_FD_77007 | JGI IMG/M metagenome (GOLD analysis project Ga0056115, IMG submission 77007) | Marine gutless worms symbiont microbial communities from Max Planck institute for Marine Microbiology, Germany - Olavius sp. DAHAB.1 ... | reverse complement strand
TATATATATATACCTGTGTATGTAACTGACAAGAAAAAAGGTGATACAATATCTGTTGAACAAAACCATGAACATTTTAACGTAGTGAAAATGGTATTATGCTTATTTATTCTTGACACAATAAGTACAAGAACAAAGCAGTAATTACGGTTAAGAACAATGGAATATTGTAAGAACATTAGTGCAGTTTGTTTTGATGTTTTCATGATGCTTTTAGAAGTGAAGTCAAACTCGTTTTCAGCAGTGCATGCAACTTCATTGACCTGTTCAATCTATTTCATCTTTTTTTCAGTTTGGTACTGTGACTGATTGTGTTAATTCTTCTGGGTGTCTTCCTGAGTTCATTGACCATTGCATTCCCTTGCATTCAACACAACATACACCCCATTTGAAAAAAAACACTACAGCACTTATCCCCAAAACATCAAATGGGGCTTATCTGTTAAATTTATAGCATGTAGGATAACTCGTTCTTTTCACACCAAGAGATAAAGAATTTCGTTTATGCAGAGACAGTAAAGTCCATTGTGGGGAGCTCATTCCATTTACGATCTTTGAGCTAGCAAGGGTTACGCCCTGTTAAGTTTGCATACAATCTGTGTTTCTGGATGACCAGCTCATATTAACAGCCAGTGCGTCGTACGACTTAAACTAGTATGCCAGCAGTCATGTTAACAGTGCCCACTGACTTTTGGCTTTAGACAAGAATCAGCAAGCATTTGCTGTTTCTTGCTCAGAAATGACAAAAGCCCATGCAAGTACTCATTGCACCTACCCACAGAGGGATTGCCAGTCTGAGTGGGCCTGTGTGGCCTGGATGATACTGGGATGGTAGACTCGCCAAAAGGTCACCAATTCCAGTACTGTCCAGGCTCGACGTTGCTTACTTTGTTGATGTAACCGCTGCCGTTAACACTATGCCAAACGAGCCATGTGTGTAATGTGACAGGCCGTTGCAGTGATGAGTCGAATGCATCAGGAGCTGGATGGTCTGCGTGGATCGCCATTCCTGTGTGGTCTGCAGCAGACGAGTGAATTGGAACAATTGCCTGTGACGAGACTGCAGCAGATTCGTGCACAGCTTCATCAAGACCTCACCACACTGGACAAGGTCACAACACGTGACAAATATCATAATAATTATATAATAAAAATAACACCAATATTTTAAATATTAAGTTTCCTAAGTGCATAAGGCTGGTCCACTGACGAAGTGCTATACAAATCCATGCATTGACATTACTACTGAGGGTGGTAAAAATACTAGTGACAATGCTTTTAAACACTGAAAACTCTAGTTTCTGAAAAATTACAAAAAAAGATAGACGAAATGTTTTGCTGTGCACCCTACTCTGGTCAATCATCACCAATAGAACCAACTTTTGATTTTAGGTTCTTGTTTATTATTATTCTGGGTTTTTATTGCCATTCTTCAAAATATATTGCAGATAATCGATGTAAAGAGCTTCAGCGGTTGAATTAAAACTGCGACGATTATTCGTTTGACTTGCAGGTGTTGTCGGACGCTGGACTCGTGAATGGAGCCCAGTGTGCAGTGTGCTTAGATAAGATGAGTGGCGAGACGGCACTGTGCCATCACATGTGCGCCAAGTGTGCCACATCAACGACACATTGCCCGGTTTGCCGAGCCTATTCGGCACTGAAGTCGTCAACATCTTCATAGCATGAAATCCAGTCCTGAATAGTCTGTTTTTCGATTGTCATGTCAGTTATCGCCGATGCCAGACCACATGTCTATAAATTAGGCTATACCTGTTGTCAGTCAGACTGTTTGACAGCAGATCACTGAAGCTGTCTGTAGGTTGTTATGTAACATGATTTCACAGGCTGTCAATTCGTTTAGTCAATTATATTTCCGTGTTACGTGTTGTTACAGCCATCTGACACAGGCTGCAAATCATGGCTTTAAAATAGAATTTTTGCATTCTTTATTACAGTTGCATAGACAGCTTACTAGTTAAGGTGGCAAGTCAGTTTGTGCATTATCTAGCATTTTTGCGTGATCACCCAAATAGATGTCAAATATAGAAGATTTTACCAAACTTTGTATTCAAATATCTGTCATCTGTAGCCAGATGGGATTGAAATAAATGAGACTTCACTGAAAAGCAGTGTACACAACACTAAGTAATCTTTTTATATTTCCTGATATTAGAAACGAGAATTTGTGTCGCTGTTAATTGAATGTAATATTGAATACACATGTTGTCATAATCGATTATTTTTGTTGAAAGCCCTTGTCATGGGATTTTTGTTGTCCATGTCTGTATATCACTTGAAGATTGAGTACAAGAAACTTGATTGTTGACGTGATTGTGTGAGTGTCAGATGACTGTGAACAACTTTGTGACTAGCTTGACTGATGCTGTCATTAGTCTGTGCATTGTTATCAAAAACTTACTTGCAAAACCATTTGCAGCTGTTGTTAGTTGGCGTTTTAAGTGTCATTTTCACGGTAGTTATACAGTCAAATATTGACTCGACTGGTTGCAGTGCATTGAGTTCACCACATTTGCTGTTACATTTCTGGTCACAGCCAAAGTGAACCGGCTACGTGAACTTTACTAAAACTGACAGCCTCATTTGCATCCATGTGCAAATGCATGGCAGAATTGTGTGCAGTGTGCAACTTCTAAAAATTCACTTTTTTTCTCAAAGATACATACAAACTTGTTATGTCTTTGCGATATAAGGAAAGTATTTTTTTAATTTGGGTGGTTTGTTGACCTTGTGCTTGACCAGAAACTGGTCACTGCAGATGTGGTCAGGTCACACCTTTTCCCAGTGTTGTTCATAAATACATAAATCCTATCATCGTTTGACTGGAGTACGTGTACTTCTTAGGATAATAGGCGGTGAGAGGCCAGTTTTCATTTGTATATATAAATGGATCAGAGCATTATTGGTTTGCCTTTGATGTGCGATACTGCTGTATGGTGCAGACCATTTTGTTATTGAGCTTTGTTACTTTTGTTGAAACGTCGCTGGCTGAAGCTCTGCCAACGCTGCCATTATTTCATAGGTATTATTGCTCTTACTTGTTATCATGTGTAGAATGTAGCATAATGGCTGCACTGATTGCACTTTGCTGTATAACACTGTCTGTTGACTATCCTTCAAAGTGTCCTTGCATCTAAAGGGCAATGGCAGCTCTGCATTTTGGATAAGTTTATTTGCAACAAAATACCGGTACAGAGACGCATCATATGCAGAAAAACAGAGTAACATACAGAGAGACAAACAGATGTGCAATATATACGCATATATATGATGTTGGTGTGTACAGTCTGGTAGCTCTACGCTCGCTAACTCAAGCCGCTTTCTTGTGTAGTTTATTGAATTATTTGTACATGACTTTCTTGTCACTTGACTAAATCAACGACTGTCACACCTGCATACAGAATCTGCATACCTGTATTGGTTTTTTCTCTTCCATTCTCGTTCAAAGATTGTCTTCAATAATGAAGCATATCGTCTGCTAAAGCATGCATGGTTATATAACTGAGTCTTAATAACTGCCAAGACTGCAGTGCACTCTGAAGAAGATTCTGCATAGAGAGTAAAGTCTGTTGCGAGCGAGATCATCATCTTTATCACTTTTGATCTGGAACATACTTGAACTAGCATACAAGTACATCATCGCCAGTATAGTCTCAAAACCATGACACTGTCCTTGTAGTAATAGTCCTGATAACAATTACATTATTAGTAAAAACAGCAGAATAATAAAAAGCATTACAAGTTGTTGTTTAAGTATGCTGAATTCAAATGTCAGCTTGGTTGTAGTGTTGACCTAACCGGTTTTTCAAGAATTTTATGTTTAAATTTTTGATTTGGAGTGATCATGTCGTGGCATTCAGTGCAGCCATTATTGACAACATTAAGGAGCATTTGCTGTAAATAGTTCTTTGTTGTTAATTGTTTGCTGTCTTGTACCACATAAAATACTGCAGTCTTAGCTAGTAGTGTGCGTTATTGTATGTTGATAGCTATTACTGTAGTTCATTCTTTGAATAATTGTCACTTTTGCAGATTTGTATTGAGCGGTTCTCGTTACCTCTGTTGAGAAAGTTATTATTTGCTTTTGTTAGTTTTTCTGTTAACAGAATTACTCAGACGCTTGAAGGTGAATTTTCATGAGAACATAAGCATTGAGACTGTATTTTTTCGGCACTGTTTTCTTTGTAACTCGTCTTATTTCTAAATAGCGAATTCCCATAGTGATAAAGAATACAGATGATACGTGACATACAAAATATTCAGCAGAGGATGAATGGTGTAGTAAGTTGTTGGTGTGTGCTCTTTGAGTGCATTTTAGTCAGTGTTGTTGTCAGTGATTTTCAGTATTTGGCTTTCGCCCATCGGCAAATTATGATGACAGCAATCTGCTGATGCTGAAGAACTATCCATGAATTGCAATGAAAGAACCATTGTGCCGCAAGATGTAGCATTTGCTTTTACTGGTTTTCCTCTTGTTGATTGACCTATCTCAAAACGTGTAATTTATTGTCTGAGTATCTCTTTACGTGCACTTACTGTCCTCAGGACTTCTTCCTGGTAACAGGTCTTTTCATGAATTTAATAAAATCATGAATTTGTTTCAAAAATAAGTATTATATCCTTATTGACAAATAGTGAAAAATTCAGTCTCATTGCTTCGGCTGCTTGGTTTCTTGTTTTGATACAACAAGTGCATGTCTTTAGGCTTCTTGTCCATGATGACAACACTGACTAGTATGTTAAGGCTGCGTTAGAGTCATTATGTCATAATGTGGTTTCTGTAAGGGGATTGTCGTTATTTTAGTATGTCATTAACCTCATTTTTGACTATGACTACATGCTGAAGCTAACATTTTCGTGTGTTGGATTTTATAGAAGAAATTGATAATGAACTCGCAGTTTCAAGATGGCGTTGGCACACAACAGTTGTTAGGTGTTCCAGTTGTTCATAACTTTGACAAAATTTTTCCGGTTTTTTTGTTGTTAGACTTGACATGATATTTGTAGCATGATGTACTTCCCATCATGCCTAGTTGACTGCCTTATGAAATACTTAACCGCAAACTACTGATTGCAGTGGTTTAGTCATTATCATGTCTGACTGCGGCGTGAGAGGTCCCAGAATCAAATTGCGCTGCAGGCAGTTTCTGTATTTTCATGAAACCACTGCAGTACACAGCTTTGAGAACGGTCTGCACACTTACTGCAGTGCTCAGGTCAAATGGCTGAGTAATAATACAAATGGTGATAGGTGAATGTTTGGCCTATAGCAGGTCAAGTTTTCCTGTTGGCCTGTGAGTTCGCGGCCCCGACTTTCGCTAGGTGAGCCGAGTAACTCTTGCATATGGCTCTGCCGTAGATGATAGCACTATAAATAATGTCCTTGTATTGGTATTGTTATTATATACCTTATCGACTACAAAATGCCCAGAGAATAGCTGCATTGCAGGGTGTACCAGTCGAAAATACCAAGATACCTATTTTCGTTGAAGCAGCATCTGGTTTATGATTGGCATTATTGTCATTGATGATGCAATAATTAGATGCAAAAATGTCTGTGGTATTTATACCAAATGAATGTAATTGGAAATTCTGTTAACTCCAGATTCTGCATGTGATTACTTTAAATGTGTAACTTTGCAAACAACACAAGTAACCCAGTATTTAACAGAATTTCACTATTTGTTTATTTTTCAGAGTTATGCACCAGATTGAATTATTTGTAATGGTTTCATTTTGTTTATTCCCATCACGCAACATTTTCAACTTCCTTATTATATTCAGTTTTTAACTGAAGCATACGTCCTGCTTTGTGAAGACACGATATTGCCTGCTTTTCTGAAAGTTCCGTTAAATCCAAATGAATCAATCTATCGCAGTGACATATTCTAAGACAGTTGTGGGAAAGGTCAATTTGCTGCGACCTCTGTATCAAGATAACTACAGTGCAATATTTTCCAACATTTTAACTGTTTGTCAAAGTTATGAACAATCGGCACATTTTTGATACAAATTTTGTGGTAAGGCAAGACAGATTCGAGTGGAAGAATGTGATACATATGGCACCAATGTTCTTGTGTTCATGATATTAAGTGATTTGTGATCTTGAAAACCAAACTATGCAAGTTGAATAGTTTTTTCTTTGTGTTGTTCAGTTATGTGTGTTTTGTCATTATGTACAACTTATGATATTTGTGATGATAAGTGAATATGTTGTGTTTTTCTCTCTCAGTGTTTGATTTGCATAGAGTCTGGTAGTTGATACGTTAGTAGTTTTCTGTGGACTGTGTACAATGTTGATTAGCAGTAATTAACTGAAGTTGCTGATTTTCACTCTGTAGGCATATCGTACCCCAAATCTTTGCTGTAGATATTTTAAACCATGTCACTATGGTTGAGCGAGCTGCAATGTAAGTATGAGCTCTGTGCTCATTCAGTTGAAAGAAACAGTCTGTCTGCTCAACAAATTATACTTGACAAGTGCATGATCTACACTATTTGGCTTGGTAGCGTAATGTTATAACATGGCACATTTAGTCAGTAAGGCCCAGGCTTCAGTGTCACTGTGGGTGCAGCCAGTGATGCACATAATGTGTCTGTCGTATGGTAGTAGAGGATAATGATGCAATGATAAGTGCTGGCCTTGCAGAAAGTAATGGAAATCTTATTGCTGGGCATATTACTAACATCACTTGTGGGCTGGCTGGCTAAAGACAATGTTTATGATCATCTCTGTAAAATAGGTTTCCAACAGTTGGTGTGTCATGTGCAGTGGAGGCTGTTTGTTTGCAAGTGCATACTGAAAATAGTTCTTCTAGCACAAGCATAGTTTGTATGCATTGTTCCTAAATATATTTTATTCAGTTGGTGTAATTGCACAGATTATCAGAGTATTGTTGGTCTTATAACTATGTTGTGCCGATGACCGAATAGCTAAAATGCATTGAAAGCTGGTATTTCACCTTATCATTTCTTAGGGATTTTTGAGGAGTTTGTTTTGGTAGCCACCGATGACGTTGTATTTTCATATTATATGTCCAGTGACTTTGTAGGTAATCATGTTTGTTACATTGCAGAGGAAAATCATTCCTGGAATTGTGTGCCTTAACAGTGTCGAATGATTATTAATTTGCGTGTTAGTCGTTATGTTATGACGTAATTCAGAACTGCCAGAGTTGTAGGTCATTATAGTCACATGTGACACTGCTAGGAATGGTGCATGTTTGTTAGTTGTAGTTGAGTTTAATATGTTTCAGTCCCCGTAGTGTTGTCATTATAGGGATTGTTTTCGTACTTATAAAATTAAGGCGTAGTATGTCCTGTGCTTTTTGTGGTGATGTGGCATAGTATTAATGTTTTGATAAAGTTCATTTTTTGTTTTAAACTTAAACTGTTTATTAGCAAATAACAAGAGTGACTGTCATTATAAGTCATTTTAACGTCGACAGTTTAGGACAAACGACTATACTTGTGGCAGTTTTTTGTAATTTAGATGTGAAGGCATCATTATCATTCACACTTCTTCTATCAGATTCTCTCTCCTGTATGTTTACCCAAACCTTAAAACCGTAAAGAAAACCCGGATTTAGCTGAAAGATGCTCTCTACCACATTTGATATTTTGGGGATAAGTGCTGTAGTGTTTTTCAAATGGGGTGTATGTTGCGTTGAATGCAAGGGATGTGAGATCGCATAGACCTCCATAAACACACATAGCAGTCGATACGAGTTAATCTGTGACTTTTGACGACCTTGCAGACTGCACATTGTTGTGCAGAAAAGCAGTTGAAGTCTGTCTTTGGTGGTCTCTCTCTGTTTGTCACTTTTGTATCCCACAGTTCGACATTATAACATTGTATTTTCGCTTTGTACGTCAATTTTTACTATCGGCACCATTGTCTGTAATTGACAGTGTCCTACACATCTGCATGCTGGTTTTGTTAGTTGGCCTAAGGGTTAGCCTAAAAAATTTGGTCAATACACCACGCAGTAAAACAATGGGCTGTGCATGACAGTGAGGCTAAGGAGATTCCCTCTTAGGTTCTCTGATTGTTATTACTACTATTATTAAATACATTACAGAGTGATGTTTTAGTCATGCTGGCAGTACAGTCGTCTTATATAGAAAATTATATGTTGTTCCTTTACGTCTGTTGCTTGTTTGGCAGCATTTTTGTCTGCATGTTTTATTAACCGAAGTGTTGATTAGGATGATCTGCTGGTATGTGGATACACAGATATGACAAAGCACTCGATCCCTTACTGTTAATAAATGATGATGATAATAATAATAATAATATTAATAATACTGTGAAAAGTGCTAAGAACAGTTACACCATGCAGTGTGGTGTAAATTTTATGACGATTTAGTTTCTGTTAGTATTGCTAAAGATGAAATCTTGTTTTTCTGCAAATAATAGAATAGTTCAGTAAAATAAACTTAGGTGAACACACTTCGTGCTTTGTTACGTCAACATGCTAATTGATTTTAGTTACTGTGCATAAAGCCCAGTTAGTGCAGTATTTGTATGGGTGAATGTTTTAACCCACTGCACCGAGTAGCTAAGACGTCCCTCTCTAATTTGTACTGTATAATTTGCACCATTTGGGCTGATGGTGGTTTTGACCAGTACTAAGAATGAAATAGAAAAGAAATGACAACTAAAGTGTCATATTAACGCCTTTTGTTATAATTGCTGAAATGACTATGTGTGTGTAAACTGCCATTTTATTCCAATCAGCCAACCTTTTGTTTGTGAAATTCTCATTATTAACGGGGTGTGGAACATTTCCAGATTGTGTGCATCAACTGTATTTCTGAGATAAAAAACATACTGTTTTTTGGGAGGTTTCTAGAACATTCAAGATTATATGAAATAATTGCACAGAGACAAAATACTAGTATTATTGTTTATTGTTTGCTGCAGCTGTTGTCTCTCTTGTCATCGTGATGTGATGTCCAAATCCACTTGCAAATCCATACAAAACCCGACTGTATCTGAATAGTTGTTTGTCCCTGATGTGCATTGTAAATATCCACTGTCTGTTAGTGTTTTTGGTATAAAACTGCCAGTTAAGAAACTGATTGATTGATTTTGATGGTAGAAGTTGTTTGCAAGTTCTTTAACATCTAACTCATTTCAGTGAAATGGATTAAAATGTTTTTTGGACACGTGGCTCACTTCGCTGTGTTACTTGTTTACAGTTTCACATCTAGAGCCAAAAGAGGCTTTGCATTTTATATGCGCACACGACATGACTGTATCTCGGTATTTTCACGTGTCACCCGTTTTCTTGGAGAGGTTAAACTACTGGATTCCGTCAGTTGAAGTTGGTTTTAAAATTGTCATTCATGTTTCTTATATCGTAGCAGAAGTTTGGTGTGCCCGATATGTTGCTGTTGTAAGCTGTTGTCTGACCCGGTGTGATTCTGCAATACTGCTTGCTCAGTGTAACATTACACTTGTTAGCTGTACATATTGATCGTCATCATTGCAAAGTTAGTATCAGTTTCAGTCGTGTTTTCTGTCTTTGTACCGTACTCGGTGTAAATTGTAACAGTTGCAGTTTCAGGTACGCAAATTGCTTAAGCATCATGTTACGATTTTCTGAGAATATTTCTGGTGCTTTAGTTTTCAGTCTCTCTGTAATGTAGCCGAACTTTTCTGAAAGTGCTGTTAACCAACCAACCATTAAAGCAGAGAAACCACCAAGATAACAATTCTAAAACATCGGTAGTAGAAGTTTTGTGCAATGTGTACAAAGTTTTGTACATAATAATATGTGACACAATATAATTTCAGCCTTTAAATTTCATTTTTTTCACCATAAAAGCTGTTAGCCAAGATAAGCAGTAAAAAGGTCAGACCAAAAAGACAACAGCAAAGTGTGACTTGCTTCATTGCTGGCACGGTTATGTTGTCATTCTTTAAAGCCCACCCACTTGCATCCATATTTTAGTGGTTTAAAAATTAAACTATCTGAAAAAGTAACACGAGTTTGCTTTTTTAATCTCAGTGTAGCGACATCAGTTACCATAATTGCAGTGGACAAGTGAACGTTTTAGTTCTTTGCATTAACCTGCTTGAACAACTGTACATGTGTGTGTTGTATGTCTGATCTCCGCTAGGAATTATGAATGTGGTCTTTGATTTGTCTTAGCGTTTCCTAAACGTTGTAGCACATAATAATGGCATACTTCTTGTCATTGTCTTGGTGACTCCATTGTAAAACCACTCAAGATGTATGAAATTGATATGTGGTAGGCTTTCGCTAGAAATGCAACGTATTATTGTACGGTAGTTACGATAGTGTAGATTTGTGTACGTGTATCAAAGTAATTTAGGTCTTTAGGTTGTAACAATGTAGTCGCACTGTTGCTACAACGGGCATTTTTGGCTGATTCTGCTAAGACCATTTCCTGCACCGGATTTTTGTAGTTGTAGGCATTTTGGCATACAGCAACGTATTTTTCTGAATTAGTGTCCGTATG
>Ga0056115_1001812_pt1 | contig 10512 bp, 8 predicted proteins | sample WorMetOlspDAHAB1_FD_77007 | JGI IMG/M metagenome (GOLD analysis project Ga0056115, IMG submission 77007) | Marine gutless worms symbiont microbial communities from Max Planck institute for Marine Microbiology, Germany - Olavius sp. DAHAB.1 ... | reverse complement strand
GTCCACATCAAAACGCGTAACGTTAAACCTACACGCACGTCTTGATCGTGTCGTGAGTGACTGAATTATGCGACGGACAAGAAACCTTGTAGATTCCGCTGGGCAAAATTCTGAACGTGCGCGACGGATCCTGTAGTCTCTCTTAGGCTGAAGACACACGGGGTCGAAAACCGGCGCCGATTTTCGACTCCAAATACAGACATGGGCGAAAAAAATGACGACGATGCTGTTGCTGCTGCAATCATGCATTCATATAGTTGCAAATCATAACAAAAAAGTACGAAAAAAATGTAATCGAAATGTTTATTTACCGATTCTGCACTGTTTACAAACAAACCAAACGAAAACAATAAACTTATACCAATCACAACTGTTTCTATCAATCACGTGCTTCCGAAAATTGACCTCGAGAACACGTTCTAATCTGAGTCGAAAACCGGAGTCGTTTTTGCATGACACACGGTCCGAAAGTCCATTCCGATTTTCGACTCCGAAAATCGGCGCTGGTTTTCAACCCCGTGTGTCTTCAGCCTTGTGGATGCACTTAATGGATGCCTAAAAAAAGTGTTTATAGAAAAAAACGTTGACGTGACTACGATTCAGTCGTAAAGCCATTTATTTTCGACGCCGGTCGCGGTCACTTTGCAAGACGGCGCGAAGGTTCTGAGGCAGTGGGTGGCGGCGGTTGACCTTTGCGCTCGAGGTCATCGATGTACGACAGCAGGATCTGCTGGCGTTCCTCGGGGACGCAGTCCAACACAAGATGGCGCTGGTCATTCTGCAGTTCAACACACATACACACGCGTGCGCATTTTTTTTCCAGAGCAGTAACGGCGAGCAACAGAAAACATAACAAATGATATTTATTTAGATCGGTTACATTTTTCCCCGTAGCCGCCTAACAGCATTATGGCGCTTTATAAGTTTCGTATTATTATTAATTTTTTATTATTATTCTCTGTGTCAAGTGTTTGCTGACGGACAACAAATATCATCTTAAGTTATGAACGAAAAACAATTCACTTCTGTTTTGATGCACGCTAACCTTTTAGTTTTGATACGATTTGCTAAGAGTAAGCCTGCGTGAAGAATTGGCATTCTGACCGGCATAGAATTCTTTCCAATTGCTAAGAGTTTGGAGTCAATATTGTCAAGAAAAATAGCCACGTTCAGTGGAGCAGTCTGTAGAGCATTGTCAAAACTAAAAACGCTGGCATCTGTCGGTAAAGGTGCAGAAATGTTCCTTCACTTACGTCGCTCCCGTCGCATGGAACAAACTTCCTTCGTTCATCCATCTCAGCAGAATTTTAGCTGTTTTAAAACATTCATATCAAGACTATACAGTTCAATGTCCTGACTGCTTTACGTTATTGCAAACATCATTTAATTTTAATTTTCTGTTTGATTTTTTAATTTAACCATTTACTATGCTTATCGCGTTTAATGTAGCGCTTGTGTTCTCACTGTAATGGACGCTTTACAAATTTTGCTCGATGACGATGGCGACATTGTTGTCGACATCAGTTTAGTGGCCGCAATTGGTTGATGGAGCTGGCAACAACTTACTTCGAGCACTCGGACAATGTCTTTCATGTGCTGGTCCGATTCACGCAGCAATTTTGCCGATCTGCAACACACAAACGCAAACTACAGGCTCCAATGTGCGGTGCCTTAGCGCCGATGACGCCTTAGCGGTGCTATGCGTCACAGACAGGGTCGGCGTTCAGCATAGGCCGCAGCCAAAACCCGCACACACGGACTTCGGCCTGCAGCCATACGTAGCCCTAGTCGGCTGTTTTGATGGTCTCCGCCCCGCAATCATTTACCAACCCCAGGGATGGAGGGCTGTGGGTAGGACTAGTTGACTGACCCATAGCGGATACTTTACCCACAACGTGCTCATCTATCGACCATAGATAGGGGACAGATAAGGGAAGGGTCATTGGCCAAAGACTGACGTCCTAACCACAGAGCTATGTCGAAAACGTCCATGGTCAACAACCTTACACGCATTCTGTAACCGGAAAATCCACACCAGAAAAATGGTGCGGAAGAGAACAAATGAGTCCTGAAAACTTCTTTCCAGGACAACCTGGGTAAGCTGGTACCAGGAGAGACGTTTTAGGGAACAAAAAGTGGTGTACTGGTACTGGCTGTTTGTTTTACCACACCTTTAAGCTTGACTTCTGCGATACCAAAATCGGGAAAAGAAATATCGATGTCTGTCTGTTGTATTCAAGCAAATCACACACGCATTACAAAGTCCATTACAAATTTGTTAGCCGTTCTTCATCTTAACAGTGAACGTGCCTCATGGCATGCGCATCAGCATTTCACAGCAGCAGCATCAATGGATAAATGCAATTAACAGGGTACACACTTATACGTAATAATCTTCGTTTCTTTCAACAGTTCTCGATAGTCCAGCTTCGCCTGTACTACCCTCTCCTGTCGATATTCTTCGAACTCTTTCTCGCGTTTCTACATGCAACCACCAACAGCAACAGAAACAATAAAAAGTGTTGCAGCAAACATGGCCATCAAAAGATTTTTCACTGGCAAATAACGCCCACAGTGTCCAAGTAATTGCCACAACACCGTTAAAAATACGCGTGTGCACACAGAAAGATATTACAGAAACACTTTACATGCAATGCCAATCACACTGCATACTGAATACAAATGCAAAGAAAAACTTATTATCATTACTTATTTACACAGTTGTCTGTGATCGACTGGGCTAAGATTGAGTCAAGGCTACATTAGCAGGCCAAAAATTGACACAACACCCATAAAGCTACAACTGACAAAGTACATGTCTGGTCAACACAGTACTACAGAAGTTGCACAGTGATGACGACGACAAACCACATACAAATGACGATACGATAACTATGACAGCCATGTACTGGGCATTTGTTTGCGAGACTTGTTTGCCAGCTTCTCGATGTGATATCGAAGTAATGTAGGGTTAGGGCAACGGTTAGATTTAGTCTTCAAGTAGCGCAGTCTTAGCAGGGAACGAGATTGATGTTATGTTCTTGCACAAGCATGCCGACAATTCACTATTACTTCTATATCACAGAGTTGCTGGCGGTTATCACATTCCCGAGACTACCTCGATTCTATATCATTCTATATCACTTCACTTCTAGACACAAAACAACCAATAAGCAGTCAATGTAATTTAGGTGAGATGAGTTGCAAAACTGGTTCGCTCACAAGTACATCACCACGTACTCGATCGCTGGACGAGAATCGGGCAAATCGCGGGTCGTCTTTGATAAGTCGGCGGACGTCGCGCCAGCCGATCATCGACAGTTCGACTGGGCTAACAAACTCGTCAATGACACGCCGAAACAGCTCACGGTTGCGACGGTTCAACAAGGCGACGTGGTTGTCGAACAGACGCTGCTTCTCGGTCTTGTCGAGCAGCTTCGTTAGTCGCCAGCGATGGTCCTCGTGCAGCATCTTGCGAGTGTCGTGCCACGACATCTCTGGATTTCGAACCTTTTGTCCACCACCACAACACACACAAACTGGTTCCAGCATTAAGCGGCTGGTTCAGCGTATGGCTAAACCATACTGGCTTAAGTCGGTTAAAGGCGTTGGCTGTTAATTTGCGCCTGCCATCCGACCAATACAAGACATTCTGCTCTCACCAGCCACTCCCCACACCCGGAAGGGAACGTCTCCAAAGATCCGCTCGGTGCAGGCCAATGCAACAGTGAGCAAGACCACCATTTGAACTTTAGTGAATAAATGAAAACCACAGTATGAGGATCATCAGTAGCACAGCTCTGCAGATTAAACAGCTTACTGCAGCACTTTTATGCAAGACATTCCATGTGGTGCATTGCAGCGATAAGTGACAACATCGCAACAAAATATGATGGTCATAGGTGACAAAAAATAACGGTTCGCTGCATAGTTGCTTAATCATATCCAAAACTGTGCCAAAGATTACACCATGTTATGTATTTAGCCAAGTTGCACAACTGGTCCTACGGCATCTAAGCCGTGACAGAAAGGCAAACCATGTCGGCCATGAGAGCGTTGAAATGCTGGACCGCTTCCTCCTTCAGGTGCTGTTCACGTTCACGGTCGCGTTCTCGGAGCGACACTGACAACGACTGCTGAACAACCTTCTCGCGCTCACGAAGACTTGCCATCATCCGCTCCTGCTTGTCCATTCCACTGCGGTCGCCTGCACTGTGCGACTGGACGAACACACAGTCACAGCAAGACCCAATAAATAAGCACACCAGATAGGCAAAAAAAGGCAACAGCAAACCACTTATATAGTACCACAAGCCACATACTGTAGCCGGAAGGCTAAGTTCGCCTAGTTGGCTGACCCATAATGGACAGTTTACCCACAAAGTGGTCACCTGTCAACCACAGATCGGGCAGCGGTCAGAGAAAGTCCACCGGCCACATACTGATGTCATAACCACGGAGCTACAATTAACAAAACGTCATATAAACAGGGATTGGCAACGAAATTGCAATTACGACAGTCTCACGTATTGCGTGAAAATGTTCGAGGCCCAATTATGAAAGACAAGTCGCAAATGACAAAGTTTCAAATTATTCGACATCCACCTGTCACTCAACTCGGCATGCCAGTTACTAGATGCACTGAAACGTATCTCTGGAAACTCTAAAGCCCCTTAAGAGGCGAGTCAGTGTTGGAAATTTGCACAATTTTCGCCGAAACTTCCATTGAATCTTTCATAAAAGTTAAAAGTTTCACGAAATTATCTACACACATGCAAATTTCATCATGCCAGATGTCAATGTGAGACTCGCCTGCAACAATAGTTCTGTGACAGTGTTGCACAAATTACAGCTAAAGATTACAGCTAAAGTGCTAATACAATAATTATTATTATCCAGCAATTATCAGTGGCTCAAGAGGTACTAAAGCGGTCTCATTTCAGAAAGTGTTCACAGCCGGCCAGACGGTCACACCCAGTTATTTACTCTTTCTTAAACTTCAATGTTTAGTGCCTGCAACTCAGTGCTCACCGGCCAAAAATAATGACAATAACAACATTAATAATAATGATCACATTTGATCGTTCTGTTCTGTCTCCAGTTCATACCGGCAAAATAGTGGCAGCGAATTCGCGAAACCAGTCTTCCTTCTGAGTGCTGCTGGCGATCGCTCGACACCGAGGATCAAATTCGACCATTGGATGAACGCTTTCCCATGTTATCGGACGATCAGCCGACACAACCTCACGTAACATCTGCATGAAGTCGGACTTCACCTGTGCATCACCATTCATACTCATGCTTAAACAGTGCCACATAATGCAGTTCACTAGATACAAAGTAAAACCATAGCACACCTTCAATACTGTACGGATTAATTTTCTAACTGATAAACCGTTTCAATCTGTGCAAATAAATAAGTTAAAACAACGATTAGTGTTATTTTTGTTTGTTGTTTTTCATTTATATTGTAACCAAAATACCTGGAACTCAAAAATTACAAAGTAAGTTACAAAAATTTGTTTGGTAGTGCACCCTACTCAGGCCGGTCATCATCAATAAAATGACTGTGCAGCAAAACATAATTAAATCGTTGCACCACAACGGAAATAAGATGGAACAAAAGGGAATATGCTCAAACATCCCTGATTACTATTATTATTACTACTATTATTATTACCATTATCATTTATTATGCCCAAAGGCAGCAACAGTATTAACAATACATGTACACAAATAGATTAAAAATGCTAAAATAATCAATCACCAGGTAATTATTACGGTTTATACGTACATAAACACTGCATAATCGAATGTAGAGCAAATTACAAAAAATTAGATACACGTGTCTACAAATAACTTCAAACATTCCAGATCCTAGCGGCAAAGGTTTGGCTACTAATGGCTGATAGGTAGCAGTAAATAGGACAGTGCAACAACCTGGAACATCGGCAATACGGGTGAGAGTCCCAGGTACCATGGCACAGCTCATGGAGAACCATGTATGCTAGTACAGCGATCTTAAATCATTCAGGGGCCCGCAGCCAATACAGACTGATAAGAGCATCGCTACAGCTAAAGAGCAACAAAAACAGAGGTTAGTTTATTAGTTAATGAATAAGGCATTAAGTTCCTAGGCAGCTAGGCCGAGGACAAAGTCGCAGCTGTCATTGGGAACAACAAGGACAGGAAACTGTGGCTGGACACAAATAGCCAAAGCCTCTTCTTCAGACAATCTGTAAACAGGGTGCTGAAGTGAAGTGACAGACTATTCCAGATGAGTGAAGTAGCAACAGGAAATGCCAGTTTACCAACAGTGGACAGCCGCAATGACGGTACAATCAGTGCAGATGTTGATAATGATGCTACTACAGTGACGATACAGCCAAGTTACTAACGCGTTCGAGCTGTCCCCGAGTTTCCGTGTCCTCCTGCCTCCGAAGCTCAACGACGTATTCATTAAACTGCAGTTCTCGGTCGCGCATCTTCTCGATAGCACGAAACCGAGCATCACGATTCCACTTTGACGCAAATTCACTGAACGTCGACCTGACATACACAGTCATCGTGACTTCACACGACAGACACAGCAACATTCAGAGCAACGCTTTACCATAAAAAAGAACATTTGCTTGCAAATAAGAATTCTGGTCAGAATAAAACACAATCACTCTCAGCAATATGTAGGTAAAAGCATCACCAGCAAGCACTTCTCTCAGAAGTTCTCAAATAGGTCTTCAGCTTTTCACTTCATCCTATAATTTGTTTCTAAATATGATGCTGACCATTTTTGATCACCACCTTTCCTATGTCCTCCCCCCTCATAATAATGACAATAATAATAATTATGATAAACTGATTTAAAAAGTGCCATTAGGTCATAACTTCAGAGGCGCTGCTAGAAGTGGGTTGATTTCAGACATGTATGCTACGATCATGCATGCTAAACGAAACAAGTAAGTTTTCGGCCAAGATTTGAAGGTAGTCAGAGTCGTTGCTGGTGACGGGTAAAGGTAGTAAGTTCCAGAGAGATGACCACCGTCCAAGTATGCATTTTGTTTCCATAGGGTGAAACAAAAACAAAAGACTATTAAAGTACCGTGAATCGGACGGAGGGGTGCACAAGCGACATGGGCGGTCCTTCACACGCTGTCCCGCATAAGCTCAACTAACACATTAACGCGATGAAAACATTAATCGCTCAAAAGCTCTACAAATAATATAATCAAAGACGACTACATAAGGTGTCATTCATGAGTAGAATACATGTCAGTAATTATTCGACTAAGAGACAATTGGCACAGAAACCTGCCGCGCAGCTTGGCATCGATGAGCAGCTGTCGGAAATCGTCCTTGCGCTGTCGCAGTTTCCGCACCTTTTCCTTTCGTTCGTCGTCGGCACGCTCTTTCACGTACTGCTCGTAAATCTGTTTGCGTTCCTTCGACGCCAGAAGCAGGTATCGGCGATCGAACACAATCTTGTGCAGCTCCTTTTCCCACGTCGAAAACACCGACACCTGCAATGTAACACGTTTCCAGCAGGTTCAGTTCCGTCAGTCATTCTTGCTACAATTAGGCAGTCGCACCTGAAGTGTAAAACTCCATCTAAGACACAAACGGACAAGCGAACAGACACACAAACGTACAAACAAACGGACAGACATTGGGAATCGAATATGGTGCATTTTAGCCTTAAAGAGTGATATCTGGTGGCAATAATTTTAATGCTTTTTCTGATAATTAAATGACCACATTGCATTCATTTATTATAACCATCCTGGATTTTTATCCACCCCCTTAAATTCTTATGAAATATCGCGCTTTGTCCACCCACTGGATAGATGCCCCTGACAGACAGACAAACAGACGTTTGTCTTAAATGAAATTTTGACACAAAAAAACTCTGTAATTTCGCTAACGGGCTAAAATCATTTGGCAACATTTTATGTCACGAAATGGGTGCAAAAGCTGATGAGCTGGGGAGAGTACTGTTTTTCCTCGTTATTTTAGCATCGACTTCATTAAATGCTAATATGATATTCTATTCAAATTATTTCAGCCAGAATACACTATAGAATTCAACATCATCATCATCATTTATTTTTTTTATAAAACTCCAACAGCACTTCAAACAAATAAGTACAATAAGCAGGGCACACACAGCTGTGGGGCTGTTACAGCTGCCCACAAAAAAAGACAAAGCATGCAGTTACACTGTATACAATAAAACGAAAAAAACCTACGTGGAAATACTGAACTACAGTACAGCTTTCAAGCGATCAATTTTTTAATCAAGTTAATCATTGCGATTAAAAAAAGTAATTGTGCGTTAACGCATTACTAACGCAAAATTGGGACAGTGTATGAGGGACCACCATGGACTCATCCGTCCGCATCATAGTACTTTGATGGCCTTGTAAAGTATCTGGCGCATGTAAGCCCGACTGTGCGCGAGCATATGAAAGTCACAAATACAGCACTATTTCAGAACAGTGTTTAAATTTATAATGGCTATAAATTTTCAAATTGCAATTAATTAGTTAACGCGTTATTTAACGCACTGATTTGAAATTTACAAAATATGGCAAAAGTACGATGTAAAAACTATAAATTATCACGGAAACAAGAAATGTCAAGGAAAAAATGCGGAAAGTTGGTGGACCAGGAAAAACGTTCAGCATTACTTCTTTTTCGGTGAGCATCTGCATGAACTGTTGGACTCTGGTCTCCAGTGGAACGACTGCACGCTCCCTCGAGGCATGCATCTCAGCTTCCATTGCAGCTTCTTTACCAGCTTCGATGTGTCGGATGCCACCGCCACCACGACCTTTTCCACCGCTCCTACACAACAGCATCTGACAAGTGTCACCTTATGTGAGATAGTAAGTAAAAAGATTTATTTATATAGTGTCCAAAATGACAGTCACTGCATGGGCACTATCGGGGATTGAAGGAAGGAACGGTTGAAGAGATAAGTCTTCAAGCATTTCCTAAAAACGACGTGATGTTCTGCAGCAGAGTGTTCCACCGCAGGGAAGCAGTGACTGGAAAAGCCCGGTTTCCGATGGCTGAAAGATGGGTGCAGTGAATGACCAGCAATGATGATGAGGGAGAGTAGAAACATCGACGGGTCTTAATATCAGACAACTGACTGGTGGACTTCATCAGCGAGGTACAGCAGATGCGTCCGGTATACACATCTGTGGATCAGGACGGCCAGCTTGAACTCGATCCACTCCAGTACCTTCACCAACGCAGCGGTGTGAGGAGTGGTGTGATGTGGTCATACTTTGACGCGGAATATATCACACCAGCCAAGTGGAAGAATTAATCACTGACGGCACATCTGCAGGATCAGACGAGAAAAGATGCTATCAAAATTATGCTGCCATCAAAATCTCTCTGTGCTATTCACTGCTGTCTTCAACTTATTTTTTTCACTTTTATGCCACTTCTGTATAAGACCATATTTATAAAAACTCATTCTGGTCACACTGTGCAAGATTCTGAGCATGAATTGTATTTTAATTGTATTTTTTATCTCTCTCACTGTCTTGCATGTCTTATGTGTTTTTAACGTATTTATGTGTCAGTATATGTCTGATGCATTGCACTTTTTCTGTATGTGACGCTGCCAGTTGGCGTAATAAATGAATAATACTAATACTAATAATAATAATAATAATAGCAATAATGTAATCAATTACAAACAAAACAAAACTGGACTACAGTACCACGTATCATTCACTTGACATCTAATTTTGTAACAAATTTCTATCAAGTCACGATGCTGCATTTCTCATATTTTTAAACTATCGTTCACATGCATTCGAACTAGCACAAGTGACTAAGAGAAAGTTGAGAAACTATTCAACTGACTTGAGTCGCTTTCTGGGTGGCTCATTGTCAACGGACGTTTTCTTGTCACCAGTCACCTCCACTATGGCACACATCAGCAGTGCAAGTCAATATCCAGAATAATCGCTATAAATCTCAACAGCTGTAAGCTTTTAACAGCTTCTAACAGCAGTGGATGCTTATCTGTAAACAGTCCATATTTGCTTGGATTTCTGTGACTCTGGCTTACAAAAACAAAAATTTGCCTCACACAGGGCATTGATGAATGAACTAAATAATTTAAAAACGGAAAAAACAAAAACAAAAATGAATTGGGTAAAATGGCAAAAAGTACATGCACCACCAAAAAAACCTAATCTGCATTCTGAACTTAAAAATTACCTGGGGCAGATGCAGAGGACATCTGCATCAGCCGAGGCGGTGTCTGCATCAGTTTCTTCACGTCGGACCTGTCTTCAAGCTCGTCCGGACAGTCCCAGACGGACACATTCTGACTTGGATTGTAGAAAAACACTCGTTCGTCGCCCGTCCATACCACACACCTTGCAACACAACAGTCAGCGAGGATTGATTGACTGATTTATTGATTGATTAATGGCACTTTCAGCACAAATAGGCAATATCGGCCAGGAAACGAGGTGGACCGTTTCGGTG